>Ga0268280_1000180_pt1 | contig 59726 bp, 50 predicted proteins | sample saktaG_9_FD_190139 | JGI IMG/M metagenome (GOLD analysis project Ga0268280, IMG submission 190139) | Saline water microbial communities from Sakinaw Lake, British Columbia, Canada - sak_2011_5_24_40m | ecosystem: Environmental > Aquatic > Non-marine Saline and Alkaline > Saline ...
TGGTTCTTCATACTCCTAAAGCGTAGCGTGCGCTCCCAGACGAATACAAACCCTTTTGTTCCTCTCAAGATGTTAAATTGTCTCATGGCTCCTTAATTACAGGAGTGCCATATGTTAGTGAACTTGTACATATAGCCATCACGATTTTATTGTAAATAAAGGTTTAATTCTTACTGCTTCACACTCTCAATACCACGAGAAAATCCACTAATCTTTTATAGTAGCTGTGCTTATATCCGCTGAATCAGCAGAGACTGCAGTTTGTGTGTAGCGGTCATTGCCAGTCAAGTGTGCGGCACTAATAAGACTAGCCGCGGTAATCTTTTGCGACAATGATGGAGTTATAACTACTTGAAAAGCAGTGGTTCGATCTGGAGAGGCGTAACCCGTACCGGCGGCCACTTCACCAAGGTTCCATGATACTGTTCTTGTTAGATCCTTGTAAGAAACAGACTCATCTCCGCCTACAAAACCTACGTTTAGTGGAAGAGTAGCGGATACGCGTACATTTGAAAGCGAGTTAGATGAGTTAGACACCGACCACACAATACTATAAGTTGTTTCTTGTCCTGCTACCGGAGGCACCGGACCGACGTTACGATATGGGCCTGTCGAATACAGAGCTTTTGCGGATAGCGCTACGATTGACGAGAATCGTACCGTAGCAGATGCAGCAGACACAACCTCTTGAGGCGTATCAACTTGCGTATCACTGCGGATGGCACTGACTGCAAGATTGAGAACAGCATTTGGGTTAGCCAATAATCGTACAGATGACGGTATTGGTGCAAATGAAAAACTTAACGTACCCTCTGCGCCAGGCGCCACAGTAGCAAGCGACGCTTCATTCTGAGCACTCCAAATAATTTGATTTTTTGAAGAGTCATAAAAACCACCATGCCCTTCCACAGAAGAAGGGTCAACGGCACCCGACAAGGACAAAACCAATTTCATATTTGTGATTGAAGATGTTAAATTGTTCTTCCACTTCAATGATATTAGCGCTGGCGCACCAAGCTTGGCGGAAAGTAATGTGCCGACCTTACCATCAGAGGTAGCGAAGGTCGCACTTACAAATGGGCGCCGCAATGTCATAGAGTATGGCTCTGCAATAATCGGCACAGTTACGTGTATATTGGTCGGATCAGACTCTGAACCTGAGAGAAAATGAAAGATGCGCGTGTCGCCATCCTCCCCAGAAAGCGTACCTATTATGTGTATGGTGCGAGACTCACCGGGCTTGAGTGTGCCGAGTCTCCACATAGTATTACCAGCGCCTGCAGTCGGATTAGTGTTTTGCACAGAAAAACCAAATGGATATTGAGCTTCCACAGAAACATCCGTTATTGGATTTATAGAATTTGCAACAACGGTCAACGTAGTATCAAATTGCTGACCCGCAATGACTTCAGATGGCGCATTTACAGCAAGAGAAATAGGTGCTGAACCTATAACAAACGTGGCCTCAGATTGCTTGGTAAATACAGCATTTGAGCCGGCGATTTGATATTCGATGGTCGCGCGCACCGACTCGCGCGCACCCTCTGTGCCAAAGAAAATAACAGATGAGGTTTTTTGCGTTTGAGCACCCGGTTCCAAATCCCCAGCAGTAATAAGCGCATGTGTCAGCGACTTCGTCGGGTCTGATGAATTGCGTGTACCCTCAGGGTAATCAACTATAATTTCAACAGCTAGCAATCGTGTCTGAGTTCGGTTAGCAATAACGAACTGCACTGTGTTAGCTTTACCACTATCAACAAGTGCTGGCACAATAATGGATACGTCGATATTCTGAGGAGATATGGTATTTGTGCCACCGATAATTGTCCACGCAACAATACCAAGTGCCGCCACAAAAAACAAAATCGCTGACAGTAAAAATTTGCGCGAACCTGTATTTTTTTGGGGTTGATTAGGAAGTGATGGTGGCTTATAAGATACGGGCGGTATTTTGGGAGGTGCTGGTGGGAGCGTTGGTTCTGACTGTATCGGACTCTCCGGAGGCAAATTCTTACTCTCAACGGGAGCGGGTGGTTTGATATCTGCAGGAATCTCCCACGTATGTGGCACTTTCTCGTGCGACGGCGCGAGTGGCGAACGCGCTTCGGGGTCCACTTTAGGACTCGAAACACGCGAATATATTGCTTCCTTAAGCTGTTCTACAGCACTTTTACGCTCCTTCATAGCATTATTGTATCATCGATTACATTCCTGTTGCCTCAAGCGAAGAGTTGATAGTGCGTACGATAAGTTTACGCAATTGCGGTACTCGTGCGAGTAAATCATCGGAAATATTTTCACGCAAAAACGGTGTGAGGTCGACGATTTCAGGTACATACCCAAGACGATGGAGTATGAGTAAAACCACTACAGCCTCTACATTATCTACAGCTTCTTTTGTCTGACATTGCGACAAGACACCAACACCATCTGCAACACACCGATATAACTGAGGCTCCGCTTCCTCACCCTGTACGAGACGCAAAAGTAATTTCGCAATTCTACCTGCAGCCGAGCGAATATAAATTGGCGCATTAGCTGGCGGTATCCTTCTCGTATCGACGACTCCTGTTATTTTCCATTCATATTTTCCGCGCACCAAAGAAAACCGCGCGTGAGTAAATTGCTCAAGTCCGTAGCGCAGTTTTGATTTCGCCAATCGCGCCGACCTCGCGGACGCACTAACGCGCCCCAACTTTTCCGTAAGCAAAGTTACCAAGACATTCGCCTCCCCCACGCCTCGTTTTGCCAAAACAATCCCATCAGTGATCACCAGTTGGTGCATAAATAAAAACGAGACTCTTTTTATTATTTATCTTTCGATAAAAAACTGCGCAGGAAACTGCAACGACGTAGCTTCATTTGTTTCTGCGTCCTCTTTTATGTCGAGCCTAGAAAGACCAGTTTGTGAAATTATTGCATCACGGTATTTTGTGAAGAATTGTGCGCCAGCAGAGTTTGTATGAACTCTCAAAATAGGGCGGTCGGTTACGAACAATCCCTCTTTTTTACGCAGGTCTTGAACTGCACGAAGCATGTCGCGCAATGTTCCCTCTTCACGAAGGTCGTCTGTAATTTCAGTATCAAGCCATTCTTCTTCTGTAAGGGTTTCATCTATTTCTACTTTTTTAACATTTAATTCGTCGGCTAGGATGGCAATAAGTGCTTCATCTTCAGGAAGGAAGCGACGAACTTTCAAAGTAGCGAGTGGCTGGCGCACCTTAATACCTGCACGTTCTCGAAGCTCCAAACCGCGCGAAGCTATCGTACGAATAACAGCCATATCTGTAATAATTTTTTCATCCACTGGAATATACTCCGGCCATGTTTCAAGGTGGATGCTTTCCAGACAATTCACCTCACCCCAGCCCTCTCCTACATTAGGAGAGGGGGCAACCACAAGGTAAACATCCTCCGCAATAAAAGGCATAATCGGCGCACATAATTTCGCAAGGGTAAGCAAAACTTCACGCTGTGTTGCCAGCGCATATTTTCCATCTTCCGTTCCTACCGCTTTAACTCTATCGCGAGAGCGGCGAACATACCATGTGGAATAATCATTAATGAAACCGCGGATTGCACGACACACGCTCGGAGTGTCATACTTTTCCATGGCATCTGTTGTTGTGAGTATAAGCATACCAAGCAGAGAACGCACCCATTTGTCCAACGGATGAGGCGAGTTAGCCGAGCGCACTTTTTCATCGACAGAATTTTTGTATAACTCAAAAAACTTGCACGAATTCCACAGCGTTCCAATAACGCGATTATGAACCTCGCGCACTTCATCATCGCGAAATGACGCGTCCTCAGCCTGCATTACAACGCTGTTCATAAGATAAAAACGCAATGCATCGGCGCCAAAACGGTCTAGCAATAAAAGCGGGTCGGTATAATTCCCTTTTGACTTCGACATCTTGGAACCGTCGGCCGCAAGAACATTTCCTGTTACTACAGCCGAACGGAAAGACAGTCTATCAAAAAGCCCGACACTCATTGCGTGCATGTAATAGAACCACGCGCGAGTCTGTCCAACATATTCCGCAACAAAATTCCCCGGCGCATGCTTCTCAAATTCCTCCTTATTTTCAAAAGGATAATGATACTCAGCAAAAGGCATTACGCCCGACTCAGCCCAACAATCAATGACTTCGGGTATACGCTCATATTCACGGCCGTCATCGTCCAACAAAATAATCGAGTCAATATATGGGCGATGCAAATCCAATTCAAAATCGGAGTTGATAGGCAAAGGTGCAAAAGGAATTTCAACAATTTCGGTCGGCACAATGGTAATATCCTGCGCCACCAAAAACAAATTATTCCCCACAGTACCACTCGCTACTGTTTCTAATGCGGAAAAAGCCACGCCATGCGATACAATAAGTACCGTTGAGTCTTTGTAGCGGGACTCGTAGTCGTACAAAGCCTCGCCGAAACGCTTTTTTATTTCTTTATAACTTTCGCCACCAGCTGGACGCGCAGTAAACCACTCTGGCTGTGCCATAAAATTAAGCCATTCTTCTTTTGGTTTACCATCGAACTCGCCGAAATTTACTTCCGTTAGACGGTCATCCACAATGATTTGTTCTGCGGGCACTCCACGCTCACGCGCCACTATTTCCGCAGTTTCGCGAGCGCGTAACACAGGCGACGAAACAATTACGAGAGGTTTGTCGGTCATAATACGTGACACAGCTTCAGTCGCTTGAAGCTTACCTTGTTCAGTAAGACTATATATACTATTCGGGTCTCTAGTATAAATACCCTCCAGCATGTGCCTCGCTTCGCCGTGACGCATTACAAAATACCTATTGCCGGATTTCTTTACGCGCTTTTTGATTTCTTCGAGCGAACCTACAACCATAACTCGCGAACCACTCCTCTCTTTCCAAATCGGCAATGGCGACGCCCAAAAACGATTGCGCGAAATAGTCCAATCAGGCGCGGTTTCAACTATGTGCTTAAAGCGACCATGTTTCAAATACTCCGGCACCCAAGTGATTTTTTCGTTTTCTTCAAGCATCCGCGCCTTAATTTTTTGTATAGCAATAAACCAAGACGGCACCGCGTTGTAGATAAGCGGTGTACCGCAACGATAGCAATGCGGATACGAGTGAGTATGCGGTGCGTGCGTAAAAAGCAGACCGCGCGTCTCCAAATCCGCAATAATCTCTTTGTTTGCTTGGCGGATATATTTTCCGCGAATAAACTCAGGCCCCAGATCATTGTAATGAGCGTTTGCAGTAAGCAACTGAACATTCGGCAACCCCTCTCGCGCGCCAAGCGCAAAATCCTCCTCCCCATACATTGGCGCAATATGCACAATCCCCGTCCCACTTTCCGTAGTAACAAAATCCGCCGAATAAACACGATGTACTGGATTTTGATTTTGGTTCTTGTCTGCCCCCCCTCCTGCCCGAGGAGAGAGTTGGGGTGAGGTGAATTGCGTTTTACTACTACCGATCCCTTCAACTTCATAAACAGGTTCATATTCAAGACCAATAAGGTCAGCTCCAGAAAAATCTTCTCCCAAAAGATTATTTTCCAAGCCAAGTTGTGCAACTCTTTCAACGGCAACAATATAATATTTACCACTCTCATATTGAGACACGCGATACATTATCTTCTTCCCTACCACCAACGCGACATTCCCCGGCAATGTCCACGGGGTCGTTGTCCACGCGAGCAAAAATACTTCGCCCTTCAATCCAATCTTTTCAGGATTCTTCACCTTAAACTTCACCGTCACAGTCTCATCTGTAACGTCTTTGTATGTGTTATCCATCGCTATCTCAGCTTTTGCCAACGGCGTTTCGCAGTGCGGGCAATACATAAGCACGCGACGGCCTTCATACAACAAACCTTTTTCATTCAATCGCGCCAGCGCCCACCACACGCTTTCAATATAGGTATTATCCATCGTCTTGTACGAATGTTTGAAGTCCACAAAACGGCCGAGGCGCTCAATATAACGCTCCCAATCTTTCTCAAATTCGAGAACAGATGAGCGCGCCTCTTTATTGAAAGTTGCTATTCCTATATTTTCGATATCTTTCTTTGTCTTTAAATTAAGTCGTTTCTCAACAAGACTTTCAATAGGCAAGCCGTGGCAATCCCAACCCCAGCGACGGCGCACACTATATCCATGCATGGTTTTATAGCGCGGCACAACGTCTTTTATTATAGACGCGAGCAAAGATCCAAAATGTGGCAGACCAGTGGCAAACGGTGGCCCGTCATAAAAAACAAACTCGCCCTTCGGTGCATCTTTCTCAACCGACTTCTCAAAAATACGGCGTTCTTTCCAAAAAGCCACGGTCGCCTCCTCGCGCAAAGAAGTCTCCGATTTCTCGCTTTTTACCGCTGGCGCAGGCGCCACAGCACGCGCACTACCTTTTTCCTTTTCAATATCCTTTTTAGCCATACCTTATCTATTTATATTTACATTTCTTCCTGCGCCCTGCAACCCAAAAGCCATAAACCATTAAGTAGAGTTTGACGGACAGCATCAACAACGGCAAGTTTGTGTGGCGCCTCGTCTGTTCCGTCGAGTACACGAGTATTGGCATACCAAGCATTAAACGCGCCAGCTAATTCTGTTAGATACTGCGTAACAAAATGCGGTTCATATTCGCACACCGCGCGTTCTACAGCTGATGGAAAACGAGAAAGAATGCGGAGGAGTGAGCTAGCGTTGGAGACAGCATGCACATCTCCCCAACCCTCTCCCATATTAGGAGATGGGGCGCTCAAAATCCCCGCTTCCTTCCCCTTCCGTAAAATAGAGCAGCATCTTGCGTGTGCATACTCCAAATACGGACCAGAATCTCCCTCAAAGGAAAGTGATTTATCAAAATCAAAAACTATATTGTGTCCTGAACCGCTGCGCAAAAAAGCATAACGAAGTGCAGATATTGCTATCGCTTCTAACTGGGCATCGTCATGGGCATTGGCATGTGTTGCACGAAGGACTGTATTGATTTTTTGTTCCACAGCATCTTTAACCTTCTCTATTAAATCCTCCGCGAGCGGTACATTTCCATAACGTGACGAAATACTCCCACCTTCAAAGCGCATTCGTCCATGTTGCCAGTACACCGACTTCTCGCTCCACTTCTCATTCACCAAACCTGCCGCCTTTTTAATTACCTCAAAATACTGCTTTTGTTCAACATCAGTAATAACCACCGAAATGTCTGGATTATATTTATCAAACTTTAATTTCAAAAGACCCAAATCCTTCGCCTCATAAACAGGCAAACCAAGCGATGTTACGAAGACGCGAGTATGCAGACCGTACTTTTCTCCCTCAAAAATAATTGCGCCGTCCGACACCGTAAAAATATCAGGCAAATGTTGTTCCACAATTTCTTTACCAACAACTCCAGACTCGCTTTCAAAAACATAACCTGCAAAATCCGAACCGAGACGCTCCGTAATATTTTTAAAATACTCAAGATTGAGCGCTACGCCTCTTTGATATATATCCCATTCTTTACCAGCCGTGCGCGCATTTAGCTTTTTGTTTATCTCTATAATCGTTTTTTTTGCCGACTCATCTTCGTCGTATTTACGAGTCCCAAGTACATAACATTCGCCAAGAACCCCGACAGAAAGTTCATTTTCTAATCCACTCTCAATAATTGCCCAGACTGCTTTAGCAACACCGAGCGAAATATCAGAAGGGTAAGCAATATCAATAACTTCGGCGCCTGAAAAACGCATCAACCTCGACAAAGATTCACCGACAGAAATATTCAGCAAATGCCCAACATGAAATGGCTTAAAAAGATTCGGCGCGCTTTTTTCCAACAAAACACGCTTGCCTTCCAAAATCGCATTGCTTCCCCACTTCTCACCGTCGACGCGCGCGCGCGAGACTACACCAGCGAAATACTCTGGCGAAAGAAATATATTTATAAAACATCCTCCAGCAACTTCCACGCGCTCCACCTGCGGAATTGCTGCGTGCTCAAGCTTCGCACAAATAAGCTCCGCGGTCTCTTGTGGCGATTTACCAAGTATTTTTCCAGCGGAATACGCAGCGGATGCAGATACTGAATAATCTCCAGCAATACCAACTGGCGGATACCCAACAGAAAACACCGATTCTGTGGCACCGATTCCAGCAAGCGCACCCTGCACCGCCACCTCCAGCGTTCTCTTTATATCCATATACATAGACTAGACGATTTATGAACTCAATTCAATGCACATGCGCCAAACATTATTTTTTAGCAGACACTATGGCCATCGGCTTTTCTAGCTCCCCCGGATTAAATAGTTTATAGAACAGTTCAATGACCTCCTCCGTTCCAAGCGGTACAGCTCGAACGCCAGTACGCACAATACCCTGCTCAACCAAACCAACACGTTGTTCCAACTGACTACGATATTGCTCAAATAATTCGTCTGTCATGGGCGCAGAATTCGCATTACTTGCACCGAGTAAAGAACCTATCAGTCCACTTGTTCCACCAGCTCGACCAGCTCGACCAGCCAAAGCAGGGTCATACGGCACAACTATAAAAAAGTTTTTACTCATAATATTGGCGCGCTCAACGAAGTCTCTAATAAACAAAATATATTCGCGTATTTGTAACTTCATAAGTTCGTCTAACTCAACAGCGAGACGCCCTTCAAGCAGGGCGATATATGGTCGAATGTCGAGTTTGCGTGATTCCATAAAAAACTGAACTGTAAAATCCAGCGAGTTAAGAAATCCTTGGAACTGCGACATAACAGCTTCCTGCTCTTCCACGCTCTTGAGCGCAAGATTGATAGACGACGCCATAAGAACAACACGCAAGCTTCCGTCTTTCAGGATAATTACACCATTACGGACCTCTTTAATAGGCACGAAATCCTGAGTCGCTTTAGATTTTATTTGAGCAGTTGCCATAAATAAATTATAGCACCAAAAAATATAATCTACTCCGAAATCTTCCCCTTAATATTCAACGACCACGCTAAATCTTTGAGCTTACTTGTTGTCATTGATGGTACAACAGGAACTTGTTGTGAGATTGGCGCGGAAACGTTCTGTGTGGACGATACTTGTCGCTGTTTCCAGAGATAAAGCTTACTGCTGAAAAAATACACAATAGCGTGCTCCATCACCTCAATAAAAGGCTTGCCGTTTATCTTATAAAAAGCGAGTGCGAGTGCGAGACCTATAAAAGGCGACGCTAAAAGAAAAGCCAACAGTGCTGGTAGAGTAGTTAAAAACAAAACGGTTATACCAGCAGCACCAGCCAAATATGCAAACTGCTTAAATGTAAGCGGTCCGAAAGTCTTATCCTCTATGTCTATAAATTGTGGTGTCTCGTATTGCATTTTGGGTTAATTTTAGCTTTTATTTTATCGGCTCTCTGTACGGATCTATTGTATACTTCCCAGTCTTTGTCGTAGCTCCAGTTACATCGACGGTCTTCACTGTGCTTTCTGTTGGGCGCACCAACGCTTCATCCGAAAATGAAACACCTTTAGATGCTCCCACCTCACCCCAACTAGCACCCGCCTTCGGCATCGGCGCTTCCATAGGCTTGGAAAGTCCAATACCTCGAGAAGGAGTGGGTGCGCTAAGAATAGCATTCCTGTTGGGCGCATCTGTCGGAGTATTTTCAGGCACAGCATTGCGCATAAGTGCGCGCACACGTTGGAAAAGCGAAGCGTCAATATCTTGAGCAATATCTTGAGCCTGTGCTTCCGGTATATCCAGCGCTTCCTCAAGCATCTCAGGAAAGTCCTCCAGCTCGGTGAAACCAAGCATGGCCGCAGCCGATTCAGCCTCCAACGAACCTACTTGGTCAACAGATAAACTGTGTTTCTTACCAATTTCCTGAAGAGCTTTAAACATTTCACTTCCATATACATACTCCCGTACTGGTTCAGGCAACGCAGCCAAACGCTCTGAAAATTCTTGTGGAGAAAAATATTTCTGAGTAGCCATATTCACTATTATACAACACACCAGACATTTCGAGAGCAGAGTTGTGCAGTGTCATAAGTGGACAGACAAAAAACGCCGCCTGCTCAAAAGAGCTGGCGGCGGATACATACTTCATAGTCAGCTCAACGCGAGCCGACTAACTACTACTTCCGACGCTTCTTGTGTGGCAGGCAAGATTCGCTGAGGCAAGCATCAACAGATGAATGAGCCTGATTGGTGTTATAGAGTGCGGTCAGACCGCGTCCTATGACAGCCGTGCGATAACTATTGGTGATATACAAACCACCAATTACCGCAGGATTGAACCAACCACGATCAACGATAATACACGAACGGCCTGCCGGCTGATAACTCTGGAACGTCTGAATTACAACACCGGCTCTGTTTTCAACAGATACTACAACTTGTTCTGCCTTTGCCTGCAACACGCAGATGTCCACAGTCTGCCGAGGCTGTTGTGCCGGTTGTTGCCTAGTCGGCACCGATTGCTGAGTGCCAAACTCAAAGTTGTATCCGTTACACGAAAACAACCCAGACACAATGAATAGAACCAACCAAATCCCCCACACTATCCTGCCTATATCTGTGACCAACGCAATAAGCAAAAAGATAACAAGTGGTCCCATGTATTCTGGTTTGTACAATATCGTCGCATACAGAATACAATCAAGAATAACTGCAATGGTGATATTAGTCCTAATGGTAAGTCCCAGGCTACTAAAATCACCAAATGAAACGGGTGGAGAAGAACTTGAAGGAGCGCTCCAATCGGAACTTGAGCCTCCACTTCCGCCCCCGCCAGACGAACTCTGTCGGCTTTCCGCCCTCTCCTTCGCATCCAACCTCGCCTGCTCTGCACTGTCTGCGGCTCTCCTGCTGTTATCTGCAGTGATTTTCAGCTGCTCGTTCGCATAAGCATTGTTATACTCATGCCTTTCTTGAGAATCTGGACTATCAAAGAAAAAGGAATTATCTGGTCTTGCAGAACGACCCTCTCTCGCATCATCTGCACCTTTTACTGAGTAGTCGTGGAATATACTAGACATACAGCCCCCTCACTTCTCTGTTAGACTTACGCGATATGTGCAAGTCATGTTTTATTTCTAGGAACACCAAATTATAGGTTACCACAGTATGATGTTACTTGTCAAGCATATGTGTGTACCTAAAACAATGTACGGTGGGGCATGTCAAATTGGATGATAACCCATTACGGGACAACGATACCTCCACCACTTTTATCTAGTGTCTTTTTTAGTGCGCCAACATGTTTGATAGCCACATAAAGGGTCGCCATTATACGCGGCATGTCTTCATATTTTCTAGCACTAGCATCTCTTTCATCCTGTGTTTTAGATGTGTCATCCATTTCTTTTTTCAATTTTTCCATTTCTTTTTTCAATTCAACACCCTCATTCTTAATTTCAGTAAGTACTTTTGAAATATCTGCAGCATCTATAAAATTACCACTTGTGTGTATACTAGCTAAAGCATCAGTGACCGTACGATTAACCACAATTCCACTATTCGTCGGTACAACAAGACTAGAATTAAGAGTTTCTAGCGCTTTTGTATCTTTCTTTACATGGATTCTGTGCTTAAGCGAATCCTCGATTTTGTCACTTTTATCGATAATTCCAAGCTGTTTGTCTGTAAGATATTCTGCAAGTCCTTCCAACTTTTTAGATGTTGCGAGTTCAGCAATGACTGTTTCACCCATGTTATGCAGAGCCTTAATTTCTTCATCAGTTAGTTTTCCCTTTTCAGCTATTTTAATACCTGCTGCGTCGTATAACTCACCCCTATTATTAGCAACGGCCTCCGCCGAATCTTTATATTGTCTGTTATGTGCATCGATAATGCTTTGCTTTACTTCTGGAGTTAGCTTATCCTTCTCGTTCTTATTTATCTTATCTATCTGTTCAGGGCTTAGATGTGGCGCGACTTTTAGCAACAAATCTGTTACAGCCTGTTTTTCCTTAGTTGTTTTAGTAGAATCAAACAAGTTATCCGTATTAATCTTATGAAGCAATGCGCGATTATTTGGATTTGACGCAAATCCAACTGGGTCCTTTGCAGCATACGCAAGCATGTCAAGCGTGTCTTTTTTCTTTCTCGCAACCTCTGCTTCATTGGTAATCTTTTCCTTTTCATCCTTCAAGGTCTTAGACTTTGCCATGGTGTCGAAGAAGGATTTACCAATCGGCTTAACTTCTATTGGCTTTCCACCCATACCAACACCCATAACTGAGACTTTTGGTTGATATTTCGCATATCCAGTCAGCTTAGTGCGAACCATAGTACTTGGTCGCACCCCAATAGAACCAAGCCCTTTTTCAGCACTATAAGCAGCCATACCAACAGTGTATTTATACCCACCCCTTTTAAGAATAGACTTGTACCTACCAACAACACTACCTTGTAAAAAGTTCCCGAAGGCTTCTGCTCTTTTGCCGGTTGCTTTTCCCATATCTTCGGCAAACGCCAATGCTTTTTGGATTCCGATAACGGCTATTGTTGTCAGTATGGTCATTTTGGCGAGTAATAATGCAAGACTAGCCCAAGGTTCGGATGTGGCCTTAGAGCCCGCAACTACAGAACCAATAAAACCGCCGTTTACTCCTGCTGCCGCCGGAAACATAGAACTCATAAAAATTATAACGAGAAGAAAAACGCCTAGAAAAAAGAACGGGTAAAACGCTGTTTGTATGAGTGTTGAGTACCAACTTTTGAAATATTTTCCGACGCCAACACCCTCTGGCGCCGCATACGCAATCAGCGCCAGAGGTGATGCAATTATAAGAAACCACAACATAACCATACGCTCGATAAAATGTACCGACGCAACAAAAAGCGACGTACCTATAACGGTTATTAGTATTCCAAGACTGATAAACACCGCATACGGAATGAAGTTTGACTCAGTGCCAGTACTTTTGATACTTTCTGTCATTCCTGAAAAACCCTGAACACTTAATAAGTTCTGCACTCCTATTGCGGTCATAATGCTCTGACTTAAGTCTTTGGCACCCATATTAGCAAGAACCGATGCGGACTCCGGATCGGAATTTGGCATCACGTTGTAAATCTGGACCGCGGCTATATTGCCAAGATCGACAATGACGCGCGTACCGAAAAAACTAAAGTTTATTATGAGAGCTACAAAAATAACTCTGGTTAGGGTCTTCGCGGTGTCGCCACCCTGATTTATAATTAACAAAATAGACAAATACACCAAAATAAAGATAAAGGCCATATTGGCAACGTCGCGCGCTGTTGTCCAACCAGCAGAAACGAAGTTCATGGCGTAAGAACCACCACTCAACGACAAGTGTACAGCCATGGCAAAAGCCAACGACGCAGCAAACGCAAAATACGTGGGGAGCACCACGGTAAATATATATACTATAAACTGAATTGGCGAGCTTATTGCAGCAAAAAAGGCTGATGGCGGGCCACCAGCCGCAGCGCCCGTAGGAGTTATAGGTACTGAGGTGCTCTGCGCAAACACTTGCCCAACTGGCCCAACAAAAAATATAGTTGCACATAAAAAGCCAACAACTATCGTTTGCCAGATGTGTGTTTTTTTAATGGAAGAATTTATCATATATCTTATATCTCCTCTAATTAAGATGTACGCAGACTAATTAGAGACGGTGGCTACCATGGTACCGACTGCCCACTCGTCAGACAACACGCCACAGCTCCACCTGGTACACATGCGCCAACGGTAGGGAGTGGGGTGGAATATGTTGAGCATGTCCCCAAATCTTGGCAGTGCTGAATGTCTAGTTGCGACTGACCTTGCAATGTGCCCAAATCGGTAATCAGGGTTGTCTTCTCGGTTTGCGCTCCAGTAACAGCCCCAGTTTCATAGAATTTACCGGCCGCTACGTCGCTCACAAATTGTGCGGTTAGTCCAACAAGATCGAGTTGAGGAGCGGCTATTGAAGACACACTTGCAGGCGTTGATGTTGCAACGGCTAACGCGGCCGCGGCAGATTCTGTAGCCGCCTCGGTTGCTACAGCTACAGCATCTGCCGATGCCGCTAGAGCATCTGCCGCGGCGGTATTAGATGCCGCAAGTGCTGTAGTTGCCGCGGACACTATGGCAGTTGCCTCGGATAACGTAGCTGGGGGCGTGGCTGCTTTAGCTGCTGTAGTTGCTGTAGCTACTTTAGCAGCCTCAGCAGATGTCGCAGCTTTCGTGGCTGATGTCACGGCTGTGGTTGCCAAGGCTACCACAGTGGCTGGAGGCGTGGGTGCTGCGTTTGCTGAAGCTAATGTAAGTGACGCAGCATCAGCAGCTGCTGTAGCTGTTATCGCAGCTGCTGATGCTTTCGCAGACGCATCAGCAGCTGCGCCCACGACAGGTGTCGTGACTGCTGTGGCTGGAGGTATGGCTACTGTAATAGCGACCTCGGCTGCCTTAGCAGCTGTAAGTGCTATATCTGCATAGGCTACTGTAAGTGCTGTAGCTGCTACATTTGCCGTGGATGCCGTGGATGCTTTATTTGCCACACCTGATATAGCAGCAGCTACTGCAGCTGTAACTGCCGTGACCGGTGGAGGCGTGTTTGCTATACCTGTCGAGCTTGCTATATATTGATCGAGTAACGTAATTGAAGCGCTCGCAGCATCGATTCCTGTCTGGAAACCCGTTTTTTTGGTATTCAAGTCTAAGCTTGCAGAAGAGGCTTGCGTACTACTCGCAATTGCTGCATCCTTGCTTTCGAGAGTGAAAAACGGATTAGTAGAAGCAACTATACCGTCCCAACATTGTTGCGTTGAATCAACCAACGGTAAGACGCCTTGAATGTTTGCGATGTCTTGAGTATATATATCAATCAAATCCTGTGCGTTCTTTTTGTATATCGGCGCATTGACTTCAATGGTAGCCGAAAGTGGAGTTGTTTCAAGTAAACCGAAGGTATTGAAGCCGTAGCCTGCGCCACTACTCATTGTAGTTAGACCTGATTGCATTACCTTTATTACCAATTGGCTGATTAAGGCAGTAATAATCTCATCGAAATACTTCGCTTCAATGAGAGAATCTTGTCCCATGCCGAGTGTTTTATTAAGCGAGGCGGCTATGGCCGTTCCGGGAGTAACAGTAACTACATCGCAGATCGTCACCTCTCGTTCTGTGTCGTCGGTGTACCAAGCCTGTCCTGGTCCAGGAAAAGGCGGTTCGTCGCCCTTATCAAGGTAATATATGCTACAATTCTGGTTTTGCGTTGGACTCAAAAAACCACCCCCAACCGAAATCTCATTACTCTTTCCTCCAGCAGCACCAGCGAGCCGGTTACGCAATGCCGCATCGGCATAGATAAATGCGCCGTATGGATTGTTTGTTGGCAACGTCGTAAAGCGCATAAATGACTGCCAACCCCCTTTATTAAAATCAGCAACAAACTTATCTATGTTTGCAAGAGCGCCAGTCAACGTACAAGATGGAGTCCTGGAATAGTTCATGTATACATTCGCGATAGCTATTTTTATTTCTAATTTAAACGGCGCACATAAAAATGCTAAAGCACTGCCCTGTAGAAAACCTCCCGCAACCTGATCGGCTATATTTGTAAAAAATAGCTCGAAATTCTGTACGAAAGATGGCTGGCCTTTAAAGCCACCGTTAATCCAGTTAACTGTGCTTATCGTGATTTGTTGCAACATCATTTTAGCTATGGCGCGAGCGACGCAATTGAAAAAACCTTCACGCATAGTGTCGGTGGCTTTAAGTTCAGTATCCGCCACATTGGTAGCCAACATCGAACCAACTATGCCACCAAGCAGTGCGACATTTGCACCACTTAAAGCCACACCAGCCAAATCGCTTGTTGGAACAGAAAGGGCAGCGGCTGCCGCCTTAGCAGCAGCAGCAGCAGCAACCAAAGCTGCTGCTTCTGCTGCTGCTGTTACTAAAGGAGCGTTTTTAAGTGCGGCGACTGGCACCGCGACAGGTTTACCCATAAGAAGAGCAGATACACACACAGCAACATTAGCTGAACCAGCTAGTGGAGTCGGCGCAGCAGCTAAAGCCTCAAGCGGTGCAACTAGCATAGACATAATTAGGACAACAGAAAAAGTACTGCTCACAACTCCTAAAATCTTGTGTACTAGAACTGATGGTATTTTAAATAAATGCTTAAACATAGAAATTATCTAGCTGTATTTTGGGTCTGCTGTTGCTCATTAAATGCTTTTTGATGGGTTGCGAACTGCTCAGGAGTCATAACCATTGCCCAAACAAATCCAATTTCGTCCTTACTAAAAAGTATACCTTGACTTCGAAATATGGCGCCTATATCTACAAACAATTGTCGGTTTGTACTATAAAGTATTTTGAAATCTTGCATACCAAGCAATCCTTTTACCGGATCGGAGAGCACTTCCTGCATAGTTAGAGCCGACCCGCCCATGTCGGCATAATTGTTAGCGAGTTGTGATGCTAGACTAGCGAACACCGGAGGTGTTTTCAGATTGGCTATATCTTTGGCAAGAGCCTCATAATCTTTTTGGATTAATGGCAATTGCGAAAGAGTACCAGACCCATGTGTGTCTACAGCTGTTCCGAAAGCGACCATAGTGGTTTGAAAAGTCGCGCGTGGATGTGCAACCATTGTCTTTATCAGTGCATTACCGTACGCGTGAAGCGATGCGGAAGTCTGTGGCGATGTTTTTATATCAGATGCGGTGTAATGCACAGTGGTGGTCTGTGCATTTTGTATCTGTGCAAGCGCTTGTTGTGTTATTGCGTCCTGAGTCATAGAGTCACCACCAAGCCCCTGTCCTTGTGCGGCCGAGTAATTTATTAAAAGAGAACGACCTAATGTATCTGTGAGATTACTGGTGCTTGCAGCACGTATAAGTTCTTGTGCCTTTGCATTTAAATCAGCGGCGTTCTGCGCAAGCGTACTGGAAGCAAACTCCTGTTTCCAAAAGTTTTCTTGTATGTCGGAGTATTTTGTATTTGTGTCACTCTCTAGTTTTGCATTTCCTGAATATGCAGGATTAGCTATACCCAAAGCAACAAGCACTAGAACAACACTCACAAATAATGAGCCGGCCAACAATAAGAATTGCCGACTTGGCATAATACTACGACCACGAATCGCACGTCCCTCATCACTCATACACATTATTATACCACCTAGTTTATTTTTTATATTATAAAATCGTACACATGATACAATTTTATGTATGAGTAGAATATTTTCTGCAATTTTCATTGTTGCGTTATTGTTCACAATAAATCCTTCGGTAAAAGCAGCGCAAATTTTTAGCGCACCCACTCACACACTTCATCAAGTGGACCAAAATAACGATGTCCTATTGTTGCAAATGCTTCTCAATATATCTGAAGACACCCAAGTGTCGCAAAGCGGAGTCGGTTCAAAAGGTGCAGAAAGTAATTACTTCGGCGCAAAAACAACAGACGCTGTAAAACGTTTTCAGAATAAATACGCGTCTGAGATACTTACACCACAAGGATTAAAGACTCCAACAGGTGTAGTCGGAAATTCAACACTGAGCGTATTGCAAAGAATTGTTGACTCCGCAAATACTGCGCCTACAACTAAACCAGCAGTTTCCAGCAACTCAAAGACTCCAACAAAAGTAGTGGCTCCAATTATTCCTGCAAAGATATCAGCCCCAGTCAGCATTACGCCACTAACTGCAGACATGAAAATACCTGCGGGCGTCAATCCAAACTCCATCAACATTGAGTACGCCATAACTCAAATACTAAACACGAGTAGAAAACAAGGAGTGAGTGAACTTTCATTAAAGGAAGAGGAGAATAACTTGCGCACGTTTCTCGCAACTACGACAGATTTCCGTAAAGAATTCTTTCAAAAGGCAAAATTCGTAGCGACCTCAAGTTTAAGCTTACTTTCCTTACCAGCGACAATTAGTGATGACGTTGGTGCAAAAAATCCGCTGGCGCACATACTTGTATCTCTAGGAATCATTCAAATCGCCCACGCTGGGACGGGAGTACCGTTCGGTGGATTTATAGTGTATGCATTCCCCTGCCCATGCTCAGGTGGCGGGATATGGTATATCATAGTAAAACAATTCGGGCCAACTTTTGTAACAACACTAACTTACACAATTGGCACAGAACTCTACTTGTGGCACAACATACCCCTACCATCAACGTATATGATCGGTTATTATATACCGCTCGTACAAAACTGCTGGATGCCTGGGCCTACTTGCTGGCCTCTTCCTGTTCAGGGGTGGATCACGCCACAAGTCGGCTCTAGTTCCCTATAGGAACTATTCAGAAAGTATCAACCATTTCTCAAGAGCAACATCTTCAGCGCGTGATTTTAAAGGAATGTCAGCTTTTGCGAGTAAGGTTTCGGTTTGTTCGCCAAGAATTGGTTTGAGATTACTTGAAAGAAGTTTCCGTTTATGTGAAAAGCCTGCTCGAAGTAACGTAAAAAATTGCCCCTCATGTTTCGTGCTTTTAAAATTTTTGCGTGAAATATCTTTAACCGCAAAAATAGCAGAATCTATTTTTGGTGGAGGTGAAAAAGCTCCAGCAGGAACAGTTTTTATATATTTTGGTTCGCCATAGACTTTAACAGAAAGAGATAAGATAGACTCTTTTTTGCTTCGAGCTATCCTTTCGGCTACTTCTTTTTGAACTAAAAATACCAGCACGGTTGGTTGTGTTGGCGCGCTCAAAAAACGCTCCAACAACGCACCCGTAATATAATACGGAATGTTTGCAATGATTTTAAAAGACCGCTGTTCTTGTTCTGCCCCCTCTCCTAAATTAGGAGAGAGCTGGGGAGAGGTGAATTTTGGTTCCAATCTAGGTTCCAATATTAACATGCCAAGTCCATTCACCTCTCCACCAGCCCTCTCCTTCGCAATGAGAGGCGGCAAAGCCAAACCACCAATTACATCCACAGCTTCAATCTCCAGCGCATCACCCTCCACCACCAACAACTGCCCTGACGCAATTTCCTTATCAAAACACACCTCTAACATTGGAATGAGCGAGCGGTCTTTTTCCACGGCAACAACTCGCGCTCCGCGTGCCAACAATTCCGCAGTAAGCGCGCCCTTCCCCGGCCCGATTTCCAACACCACATCACCAGTCTGTACTTCTCCAGCATCGCACATAGCCACAAGCGCCGAACGCGACTGCAAAAAATGTTGCCCGAGCGATTTTTTAGGATATAAGTTCATTACCGAGAACAATAACACATCAGCCCAAATAAATCGTCCTGCCAAGACGTTCTGGCTCTTCTTCTTTCATTAAGTCTGCAGGAATATCAGCGAGAAAACGCGATGGTTCGGAAAATGACTGCGAGCCAAAAACAGTACGCATAGATGCCATCGTAAGATACACTTTGCGTCTGGCGCGAGTAACTGCAACATACATAAGTCTCCGCTCCTCCTCTTTTTCTTGATCATGGTCACCCTCTCTTGCGTAAGGGAAAAGCCCCTCCTCCATTCCAGTAATAAACACCGTTGGAAATTCCAAACCCTTCGACGCGTGCACAGTCATAAGTCGAACCGCATTTTGCTCGTCTTTCATTTCGTCTTGGTCGCTAGCGAGCGACGCTCCTTCCAAAAAAGCATGCAGGCCTTCTGGTTTCGACAAAGTGTCATACCGACGCGCCAACACAATCAACTCGCGTACGTTTTCCAACCTCTCAGCGCCTTCTATTTTATCTTCTCTCCACTCGCGCTCCAACCCACTCTCGCGAATAACATACGAAACTATTTGCGACGGAGCAAGTCGCTCAAACTCGTCGGCAATGCGAGCAAGTAACGCACGAAATCCAGCAACAGTCGCCTGCCCAGCTCCACGCAACTCATGTTCGCGGTTTGCCACCAATGCGAGCAAAGCTATTTTACCAATCCCGCGCCTAGGCGACTGCGCAGCGCGGGCAACATCCGCCGACGCGCCAGAAAGCGCAGCACGCACATACGAAAGAGTGTCTTTAATTTCAGCACGGTCAAAAAAGCGCGTACCAAGCACCTGATACGAAACTCCGTCACGCAAAAAAGCTTCTTCCAACGCGCGAGATTGAAAATTGGCGCGATACAAAACAGCAATGTCGCGAGGCTGCCCGCCGTCTTTTACGAAATCGCGCGCTATCCGTGCAACAAACCGCGCCTCGTCATTTTCATCAAAAGCCTTAAAAAGAGATATGTGTTCACCGTCTTCGTTGCTGGTAAAAAGATTTTTCTCCATGCGAAACTGATTTTTGGAAATAAGCTCATTAGCCGCCGCAATAATAGTCTTAGTTGAGCGATAATTTTCCTCAAGAAGAACAATCTTCGCGCCAACATATTTCTTTTCAAACGACATAATATTCTTTATATCAGCACCACGCCAACCGTAGATACACTGGTCCATGTCTCCGACACAGCAAATGTTTTTCTCTGGACCGACCAACAACGCGGCCATATCGCTCTGAATACGGTTGGTATCTTGGTATTCGTCTATGTGAATATAGTGCCACTTTTGTTGATAATGCCCGCGAACATCTTCGTAATCGCGAAGTAGCCTATAAGCGCGCACGAGCAAATCATCAAAATCCAGCGCGCCGTCCTGTGTAAGCGAACGCTCGTATCGCGCCCACGTCTCGCCGATTGCGCGGTCGCGTGGTGTAGTCGCCCTATTAGAAAATTCCTCAGCGGTAACGCCGTCTCCTTTTGCTCGCGAAGCGACAGAAAGAATTGTGCGCGCGTCCAACTCGTCGCCAATTCCTATATCTTTCATAGCCTGCTTCACTATTTTAATCGAATCGGAGCGGTCGTAAATCGCAGGAAAACGGGTGAAGCCTAACAAGCGATAATTTTCTTTTATTAAGCGCAAACCAAGTGAGTGAAATGTCGAAACAAACGGCATGCTTTCAGGCGTAAAAGCAGGAAGTGTAATCTCGGGTGACTCTTTTAATAAGCCTTCCACGCGACCGCGCATTTCTTTCGCCGCTTTATTTGTAAAAGTGATTGCTAGAATATGCTCTGACGCTGTTCCACGTCGCACAATTTCCAAAATCCGATGCGCAATAACCCGCGTCTTCCCCGCCCCCGCCCCCGCCAACACCAACAACGGCCCTTCTGTTTGAAGGACCGCTTCCTTTTGCGCATCATTGAGTTTATCTATATGCGACACAATTACAGTTTACCTTGCACAAACAAATTCTGCCAATAAATTTCAACACACCTAAACCAAATTCACCTCTCACCAACCCTCTCCTAAATTAGGAGAGGGTGTTAGCTTCCTACCCCCTCTCCTACGCTAGGAGAGGAGGCGCTCAAAGACCGAAACTACGCCTTCATTTCCTCCTCAAATAACTTGCGAAATTCCGCAGCAGCCTTGCGCACCTCCTTGCCAATAAAAGTAGTAGAATCTGGAATGTGTTCAGCAATTATTCGTTGAATAGTCTCACCGTCGTTCTTATCAATCGCATCAGTAAAACTTTCCCTCACATCATCAGGTAAAGCAAGTAATACAGCCAATGTTACAGAGTGCAAAATAGGTCCGCTAGCAGCAGCCAATACCGCATCCTGCGCCTCTGGTGGCATGTCGCTCGCTCCAACCATGCCAAAAATCTCCTGTCGGACCGCATTCTCATCTATCTCAATAGATTGTTTGTCATTCATAAATTTATAATATCTTGAATAATTAAGAAATTTGTTCTATTACTTATAATACAATTCTGTTTTTAACTAAAAACTCTGATAGCTCACTGTATATATCCCAACGCGTCTTACTTGCACCACTTGCATTCTTGGTCTCATGCACACCAATATAACATTCTTCATTATTATTATTTTTGTAATAACCGACAATTTTTTTAAATTCGTTTTTGTGACCGTCATCAGTTATTTTTTGATAAATCTTGTCAAAAAATTTCTTTTCCTCACCTCTTATAGACGCAAAATCAGTATTCTTGTCAGCTTTTTCAATTGTTTCATCCATGAAATTAATTGTTTTACCATATCCTTTACCACCCACTGTTTTTAAAAAATCACTGTAAATAAAGTCATGAATGTCCCAAAACATTTTTTCTTTTTCTTCTTCTTCTTTTGTTTGTGTTGGAGCTGTTGGCACAACTGGCGATGGTGGTGTGGCGGTAATAGGTGGCGTAGCTGGTGGTGTGGTTACAGCTGGCACGACTGGTCCTACTACTGACGAAACTGCAGCTTTCTTATTCCTATTTAGATATCGACCAACAAGTGCACCTGCAACTGCAACTAAACCATAACCCCCTAATTTTTTAGCGCTCTCACTTAAACTAGGTGTTCCATCAGGTGTTGGCGCTACTACTGGAGGTGCTACTGATACTGGTGTTGCGTTTGGGAAAAGTTTATGCGCATGGTCAATTAAACTTTGGCCTTGTACACCGTGTCCTTTGGCGTCAGTTATTAGTTCATGCACCTTATTGAGATTTATATGATCACCTGGATGCAGAATATCTACATCACTGCTTGTTATACCAATGCTCGTTAGTTCAGCTGGGCTCATCTTCTGAATTAGGTTTTGAATCACATTTTCGCGAGCATGTTGAGAAAACCCGCTCACCTCCGGAATACCTCTGCTCAATATCGAAGTTAGATTATCACCACCCTTGACTGTATACACGCCATTCCTATCAAGAGCCAAAGCTTCAGTGTGAAAAGGCTTGTCGTAATCAGCTGGGTAATGGTGAGCAGGCGTTGCGTGATGAGGATGCGCTTCAGTATCAACATGCTGAGCGTGCGTAACGTGGGTGGAGTGATGAGAGGGCGCGTCGTGATGAGAGGTCGCGAGTTCAGCAAAATGCTTCCCATCCTCCACAGGAAAGTGCGCTTGAGGTCTAAGTTCAGGTACATAAAAAAATTTAGGACTAGGACTAGGACTAGGAGGCTCCTCCACAGAAGGCGTGGACTGAGTCTCAACCCAGTCATATTTAGCAACAGGAACGTCACCAAACCCAGTCGTGTCAAGAGTATTTCTAACCCATTCACCAGCCTGCACTGTTGCAGACATAAAACATAGCGATAATATGGCTCCGCCTGCAAGCGCTATTGTTGCCTTTTTAGCCGCTGTACTTCCCTCGTATTTTCCTTGAGCAAGACCATGCACAAGACCAGCTGAACCTAGCACAGCCAACCCGCGACTTGCAACATATACAGGCAAGGCAGCCATTGGTCCCGCCGTAAGAGTAGCCGTAATTCCCAAGACAGCTAATCCACCACCAATAAGAACTTTTTTCTTCCAACCAACTTTTTTGTAATTCTCTATCTGTGATAAAAGAAACTTGCCAACCTTTTCAGGCGCACTATCCACTATATTCTTTTCTTGCTTTTCAGAAGCATTCCCAGCCGCTTTTTTAATCCTTTCAATTTTTTCTGCTACGTTTTCTGTATCCACCTTTTTTGACTCTGCTACACCTTCACCTGCTACCTGAGTTTCTTTTTTTGGTTCTATAAACTTCGCAAGTTCTTCTTCTGTAGTGATGTTATTCCAGCCACCACTCTCAACTATTTCTGATGTAGTGCTGTCTATTGGTTGCTCCCGTTGTGCGTAGAAGTCTTCGCTCTTTTCTATACCCGCTGATTTATAACGCATGTTCTCAGCATCAGCACTCTCTTTGACAACTACTATATTCTCTGCACTATTTTCTGGGTTGAGGGTCGGTGGATGTTCTCTCATAGCTGGAGTATACAGCGTTAATGTCGCGACACAAATTTTTCTGTGGATAACTTTCCACGTCAGCACGCAAACCAAATTCACCTCTCCCCAGCCCTCTCCTAAATTAGGAGAGGGCTGGGGAGAGGTGAATTTGGTTTTACGTTGTACAACAGCAACAAAAGTGCTATCGTTTGAACATGTCAATGTTGGAATATAATGAGATTTTGCCGAAGAAGGTTATTCTACTGGACGGCGAGCCGTATGAAGTTCTCGATGCACATGTTTTTCGCAAACAAATGCGAAAACCGGTCAACCAGACCAAACTTCGTCACCTTATCACAGGAAAGGTCACCGAACACGCTTTTCATGTTTCCGAAAAAGCTCCTGAAGCAGAGCTTTCTAAGCGCACAGTCAAATTTTTGTATGAAAATCGCGGAGAATACTGGTTTTGTGATCCAGAAAAGCCGAGCGACCGCTTTCAAATTCCGCACGAAGTCACAGGCGAAGGAATACGCTTTCTAAAACTAAATTCACTCGTGGAAACAGTTGTCTTCAACGAAGAAATCATCAAAGTGGATATGCCTATCAAGGTAGAACTGCGCGTAAAAGAAGCCCCTCCTGCGGTTAGAGGAAACACATCACAGGGAGCCGTCAAACAAGTAGTTTTGGAGACAGGCGCAACAATCAACGCACCACTTTTCGTAAGCGAAGGCGATGTTGTCCGCGTAAATACAGAATCCGGCGACTATGTTGAGAGGGTGAACGCGTAATATAAAGAGAATACATCACCAAGACCAAAATTCACCTCTCCTAAATTAGGAGAGGTAGTAGCTTCCTACCCCCTCTCCTCGTGGAGGAGAGGGCTGGGGAGAGGTGAATCAGGTTTAGGTGAAGTGTATTAAACCTTAAACTCAACTGGCAACTCCACTGTAAACGTCGAGCCCTTCCCCACACCTTCAGATTCCGCTCGCACGGTCCCATGATGTGCAGTTACAACACCCTTCACAAACGAAAGACCGTAACCTGTACTTTCTGTGTTTATCTTAAGGGCATCTTTGCCTCGCCCACCCTCGGTGAATAGTTTTACTTTATCGTCAGCATCTATACCAACACCAGTATCTTTAACAGAAAAGATAATTTTATTGTCGGCGCACGAAAGCGCAACAGTTACACCACCACTCGGTGTGTACAAAATGGCATTGTTTATTAAATTTTTGAATACTTCCCGCAAATGCGCCGCATCTCCATTCTTTGTATAGACACCTTCTTGTATTTCAATCTTATATACCAATCCTTTCTTCTCCGCGCCGACCCTTTCCTCTGAGGCTACATTTTCGACCAAAACCCTTATATCCAAAGGCGCCATAGCATACATCATCGTGCCGTCCACAACACTAGAGGCATTTAGTATTTGAGTTGTGAAATTAACACCCTCCGTTAGAGAATCAAAACCACCTGCGAGCAATTTCTTCGCAGGAGCGTCTACGTTACCGTAAGAACCAGAAAGCACCTCAGAAATTACATTCCTACCTATCGTCAAAAACCCTTTGATTTGATGATTTAGAATATGTATAAGGTTAACCTGCCCAGCATTTGCAACCTCCAAGTCCTTTTCCTGTTTTTCAATTAGCTCCCGCTGCCCGATTTCCCGATACACCCCACGGATTAGTAAACAACCCAGTATAAAAATCACAGCTGTTAAAACAAGCCTTAGCAAAAACTGTATAAGTGTATCGGACAATACGGTCTGCACTACCAAGATCACTGTAATAAAGAACACCAGAAGTTCTATTGCGATTGTTTTGAAATTAAAAAGGCGATACTTTATTACAGAATATCCCAAAAGGAACGGGAAAGCTGAAATTAAGAAATTGCCATACGGCGGAATGTTTATTCCCCACCATAATGGAAAATTTGTAAGACCACCGCCAAAACCCAGCAAAGCCCCGATGATAATAAACATTATCTGTCCTTTCGTGTTCTTGTCTGTACTTTTACAATACGCTTCAATAAGAACATATAAAGAATACAGCGTCAGGCCAACGTATATGTACGAAAAAAATACATCATACGCAATTCCAGAATTAGGCCAAAAAGTAAATATGGACTTTTTCTCTAGACCCTCAATAAAATATTTTGTACCTGCGGTTGCAGATACAGCAATTGCAACAATGTATGACAAAAATACTATTATACGATCTATAAAACCTCTTTTTGTAAAAGATACAATCCAGTGGAAAAAGAATACTGGCACAAACAATGAACCAACTGACAAGAATCTAACCCAAAATAAAGCCGTCTCATAATCTGGAGATGACAACCAACGCCAATATCCAAATGACCAGACAGACAACGCGATTGTCAAAAGAAAAAATAATTGATTTGATCTGTCGCGCCAATTCTTAAAAATCACGAGCAACCCAAAACTCATTGCGATTAAACCATTAATTAGTCCCGATGCCGCAAATAGATCCATTATTTTTTAGCTAAAGCAATAATATGAACACCAACAGGTTCCAATATGGTATCAACTTCTTTAAAACCAGCATTAGTTAGTAAATTAACCATATCTTCTGGTTGCCTGTATATCATTGCTGGCCAACCTGTCTTATGAACAAACGGAATCTCTGGATTTGGTCTAACGTTTGCAACCACAATATAGGCGCTGTCCTTCATAACTGAATACGCGACACCTAACAACCTGCTCGCACGCTCATCATTGAAATAGTCTAATAGACCCACTATTTCCACCAAATCAAACTTTTTGTCTGGAACAAGATGTTTTACGTCTCGAGCATTTCCGTGTATCCAGTGAAAATTCTTGGAAAGTCTTTGCTCTGACGCCAGACGCGCACCAACATCAAGCGCCAACTTGTCTTTGTCTATTGTGTATATCTCTACTGGGAAATCAGAACCACCCGCTCTAATCTCAACAAGAGAGCTTAAAAGCGCGCGTGACGAGCCACCTGCTATACTCAAAATCGCAACAGGCGATAAATCACCCACCAAATTACGCTCTGCAATAATTTCATCGATACTGTTAAACAATATTTTGTGAACAATTTTTAGACGGTTTCTCAGCGCCGACGACTGATCGATAATGTGATGCCAAAAATAATCAGCAATACCCTGAAACACGCCCCTAGAGAAAAACTTTCTATGATACCTCGTATACATAACCTCCAAAGCATGAGTTGAGCCACCACTTTCTGTCACCTTTCCAGCATCACGACTGGTCTTCTTCATGACATTTTGAATCAAACTAGCAGGCAAAGAATTTAGAAAAGGCACTGAGAAAATACGTACAACCCCTTCAAACATGTTGTGACTTTCTAAACCATCTATATTTTCAATGTTTATTTTCATGGAATTAAAGTATTGATGAGGGCACAAACACCTGCGGAATAATACCGCCCCCTCGCATTGAATCTTCCGCCTGCCGCCTTATCATGTTCCCAACCTCTTCCATAACCAAAGCAGCGACCCTCTTTTCCTCATTCACTTCAGTAAATTTGTCTGTTACAAACAGCTCATCTGCGTACATAGGCTTACCATAACATATAGATATTGTTTTCTTGCGTGAAAAAAAATCTACAAGACGCAACCGAAATGTTCCACTGATTCCAACTGGCACAATTGGCGCTCCAGTGGCGTGAGCCAAGTAAGCTACCCCGCCCCTCCCTTCACCAATAGTGCCATCTTTTGTCATTCCACCCTCAGGGAAAATACATACAGAACCCCCATCACGGATTATTGCAACGTGATCAGATAATGCTTTTTCATAATCTTTATACCCAGCCTTTATTGGAAATGCTCCCCAAATCTTAAAAAACAAACCTCCGTAAAAAAAACGATGCCACCCAAGATGCTCGTAAAACTTTTTTGGTAAAGATGTATAAAATATCGGACCTATTTGAGAGAAAAAATCAAATCCCGCAGGAACAAGCACGGGATCCAGCTCGCTTGCGTGGTTTGGAGCAAAAATAAAAGGCGCTCTTGCGCCATCTAAGTATTCCAGACCTTTTATTTCGAACCGCACAAACATGCGTAGCAACAGCCTCGTAGGAGTCCACGCAATGGACTGCAATATCAGTGGCGATATAAAATATGCTTTCATGTGTGGGTGTAAACACCCTACAAAAACTCTGCCTCACCTAGAGAAAGAAAGCCGACCTATGAAAAATAAAACTCTCTCTCCTAAAGCGAGTGTAGCATGTATCCCAAAAGATGCAAAAAATACCACGCAAACATGTTGCGAGGTATTTCTTTAAAAAATAGATATTAGTCCTGCTTTTTTGCTACTGATCTTGCAAGTCTTGATTTTTTGCGTGCTGCAGTGTTTTTCTTAATGATGCCGTTCTTTGCCGCTTTATCTATAGCCTTATAAGCAGATGAGAGTTGCTCCGCAGCAACAGCACCGTCTTGCACTGCTACGCGAACACCTTTAATTGCGCCACGCATGGAGCGCACGCGTGAGCCATTAAACACCTTCCGGCGTTTTGACTGGCGCAACGCTTTTTTAGCAGACTTCGTAATTGCCATGTTGATACTCTACTACAGAAGATATGAACACGCAAATTTATTCCGCTCCATAACACACGTTTCAGAAAGAAGTCTACCCAACTCTAGTGCGCTGGAAGTGGCACTACTGAGGAATTTGAAATACGTGAGATGATTTCGCGTAGAGTGCGCTCATTTGTTGTTATAACTAACGTACTACGGTCTATGAACGTCCACAGCAACAAAATGTTACCTTTGGCGTCCTGAACCACGCGAGCGTCATGATTTTCTACTCCGCGGTCTATGAATAGGCCGTTTATAGCAGGTGATTGTGGCACCTCTATTGAAACGGGAGTGGAGGTACTGGACGTTGGTAATGAACCAAAAACGGTTGTTGTCGCAGGTGGTTGTGGCACCTCGATAGAAACAGGAGATGTTGTACTAAATGTTGGTAATGAACCAAAAGTGTTTGTTGTGGCCACGGCAGGAATAGGTATTGAGGTTGAGGTTGAGGTTGATGTTGACTCAGTGATAATTGGAGCTACGTATGGCGCAATAATACCAAACAGAGGACTCAAATCCGCACGCATCGTACTCTCCCAAAGCAACATACCAGCATATGCCGACACATAAGAATCTGTCTTAAATACTAAAAAAGTATGGTTATTGCTATCAAAAGAATGCACACCAAGCATGAATTGAGGTAATAATGCCCTTACAAATGAATTTGGCGCATTTGGCGCAACAATACTGAGAAAATCCTGTGCCACAACAGGTGTTCCTGTTGCAGTTTTTGTAAGATTCAACAAAGCAATAAGCCCAAAAGGCAACACAAGATTATCGCGTCCTTGGATAAGTTGTTTCAAAATACTTGATGAGGTATTGTCGATAGGTAAAACAATATCCTTTGTTTTGTCGACACGCATAAACGTGTTTTCACTTACATTTACTGCTGGTGCAACTAAAAGTGTTTGCTGCCTAATCCAGAACACAGCAGCAAGAAGCACGACAGCAGAGAAGATTATGCCAATACCTGCAATTATACGCCGATTAGAGCCTGACGCCTGTGCTGCAGTTTCCCGATTATCAGCCAAATCGGCCTGAGTCATCAATGCGCCAACACGTGAAGTGTTTTGTGAAATCATGTCAGAGACAGACAAACCCATTTTCTGTACTGATTGTTCAATATCACCTTTATAGGTATGAATCGAAATACCAGCTGGCGCACCTTGCGATAGGTTTTCATGAAAAGTCTGAACTTCAGCAGGAATTGTGGCGCGCGCCGCCTCAATTTCAGGCGACTGCTGTAACGGTGCCGAACCAGCCTCAAGCACCGCAGCGGCATTTACTCGCTGTACAGATAGAGCAGACGGCGCACCACTTTGTGGAAGTATTATCTTATCTAAGTCGATTGCGTTAGTTTTTTCAGCCACCACGTTTGTCGTATTTACCACGACTGATTCTGTCGTAGAAGATTGGGGCTCGGCCACCGCAGGAATACTAATGACGGGATCCGTCTGGTCGGTGGTGTGATTGCCCTGCGGTGTGAGTTCGTTCGACATAATTAGTGTGTGGTGTAGTAGTTGCTGTAGACGGTACAAGTCCTTTGCGTTTCGCAAAATCAGGATCTGCCGCCTTGATAGAAAGATTGAGCCTGCCTTTTTCGTCTACCTCCTTTATCATAACCCGAACTTTGTCTCCAACAGAAACTGCATCCCCAATTTTTTCAATTCTAAAGGGCGCAATTTCAGATACATGCACTAATCCTTCAGCGTCTTTACTAGGACCAATACGAACAAAGGCACCAAAATCCATCAAACGAGTAACTTCGCCGTCATAAATTTCACCAGCTTTGTACTCCTTCACCACCGCTTCAATCATTGCGCGCGCTTTTTCTGCTGTTCCGCTAGTCCCTGTTATAAATATAGAACCATCGTCATCAATTGTAATATCACTTGCACCAGAAACATCTTTAATGCCATTTATGGTCTTACCACCACCCCCTATCACCAAACCAATCTGTTCTGGGCGTACTGACATTGTTATTATTTCTGGAGCGCGTGGCGATATGTGCGCACGAGGTGATGATATTTCTTTCTCAAGAGTGTCGAGAATATGTAGACGTGCCAACTTAGCACCAGCGAGCGCCTCTATAAGCACAGGAACAGGCACTCCTGCCAATTTAATATCCAACTGTATTGCAGTGATACCGTTTCGAGTACCTGCTATCTTGAAATCCATATCACCATGGTGATCTTCTGGCCCCTGAATATCTGTTAGAACTTTATACTTACCATCTTTTGCGAAATCTGATGACATCATTAAACCCATGGCAATACCCGCAACTGGTGCCTTAATCGGAACCCCGCCGTCCATAAGCGCGATAGTTGATGCGCACACGGAACCCATCGAAGTTGATCCGTTACTTGAAAAACACTCCGACACGAGACGTATAGTGTAAGGAAACACTTCTTTTGCGGGAATAACAGCCTCCAGCGCCTTTTCCGCCAAAGCGCCATGCCCTATTGCTCGACGATTCATACCGCCCATACGACCCGTCTCACCGACAGAAAATGGGGGGAAATTATAGTGATGCATGAAACGTTTTTGAGCACCTTGTTCCTCCATTGAATCTATAACTTGCGAATCACCGGGACCACCGAGAGTGAGAGCTGTGAAAACATGCGTGCCACCGCGATAGAAAATACCAGAACCATGCAACACGTCTGAAACACCTCCAGCTTTCGCAAACAAAGGACGCACCTGATCGAAACTGCGACCATCTGCACGTTTTCCGTCTTCAACTGCACCACGGTGTAGTTCTATATCAACTTTTTCATCAAATAGACGGTCAGCGACGCCTTTTTGTAGTAGCGCAAATTCCGGATCGGTTTTCATGCGACCAGATACAGCTAACGCAAACTCCTTTTGCAAAGCACCGATGCTTTCTTTGCCAGTTTTACCGGAAAACACAAAAGCAGTGAAACGCGCTGCGAAATCTTTCACAAACAACGCCTCAAGCACTGCTGGTGTACCAGAAGTTTTAATATCGCGCTTGACCTTTCCAACTTCCGCAACAATTTTTTTCTGCCAAGACAAAATATCATTATGTATTCCAACAGATTGCTCTAAAACAGACGCAACATCAGCTTCAGATGCCTCGCTGGCTCCAGCTTCAATCATATTGACCATACCATTTTGCCCGCATACAAGTAGGTCGAAAAGGATTTCTTTGTCTTCTGCAGGTCTTCTGCTTGGATTAACAACAACTGCGCCACCAACATTCTTCCCCAACCGCACAGCCGCCACAGGTCCTTTCCATGGAATACTTGAAGTTGCGAGCGCGAGAGACGCAGCAATAACAGCCATCATACTTGGGTCTCCGTCATCCAACGCAAGCACAGTTAAAACAACCTGCACCTCATTGCGCATAGTCCAATCAAAAAGCGGACGTATCGTGCGGTCCACAATACGCCCAGACAAGACAGCATCATCAGACGGGCGACCCTCGCGACGCACATATCTGCTTCCTAAAATCTTTCCAGTTGCATAGAAACGCTCTTCATACTCAACTGTTAGTGGAAAATAATCTATATCATCGCGGGTCTTACTACCAATTACAGCCGTCGCCATTACAGCAGTTCCACAATAACGAAGAAGTACCGAACCATCTGCGTTCTCCGCCAAATCAGTGAATTCAGCCGACATCTCCCTACCACCCACCTCAACAGAAAAGCTTTTTGATTGCATATAAAAATTCCTAAGGAGTAAATAGCCTAACTGCCTTCAAACACGGCTGTCTTACAGACTCAACCCTGTTTCATCCGCCATGTGTTGCTCACAAGTGCGTGCAGATGGGTTAGCATCAAGACGCTCTTTTTCAATTTGCTCCCCACTTACCTCACACGAGCCATAAGCTCCGTCTTTAATCTTTTGCAAAGCACGTTTTACATTGCGCCAACGTATTTCAAGCCCGTCCAAAATACCAGAACTACTCTCATATTCCTCAAACTTGTCAGCTTTCTCGTCCGACTCAGTTGCCGAAGCGTCCATTCCTTTTACTTGGGCTTCCCAATCTCCCAGCACATCAGGATTGCGACGTCCAACTGTTTTTAATTCAGCTTCGAGACGCCCCAATTCTTTCTCCAAAATTTGCTTGTATTCGGCGATTTCTTGAGTGTTCATAAACAAAGTATACAGCCCACATATGACGACATGCAAGAAAACAACAACACAGTTTCTCCACACCCTGTAGTTGCAAGGTTTTTTGGAGGTCGTATACTAATTCGCAGGTGCACTGACTTGAGGGCACAGGCGCCGATAGCAATGGGCGGGTGTCCAAATTATCCGTTTAGCTTTTAATTATGAATAAGCAAGACATCGCAGAAAAGGTGCAGGGAGTTATCGGTTCAACGAAGGCAGACGCTGAGCGTGCAGTTGAAGCTATGATTGAGGCAATTATAGGTGGTTTGAAAAAAGGTGACGACGTAGCAATTGCAGGTCTTGGTATTTTCAAAGTAAAACCACGAGCCGCTCGTACAGCACGCAACCCTCGCACAGGCGAAGCGGTGCAAGTAGCTGCAACAAAGGTTCCTAAATTTCAGGCGGCAAAAGCTCTCAAAGAGGCTGTAGCGAAGAAATAGTCACAAAAAGCAAACTGGGAGAATATAACACGCAAAGAAAAAACACCTTAATCGGTGTTTTTTCTTTGCGTGTTATATTCTCCCACCTACAAGACGTCCCTCAAGTCTGAAACCTGTGCATTCTCATTTATCTCAAGGCGGTCAATTCCAAAAGTCTCAAATTCTTTATCATACCGTTCACACAAATCAAATAACCTAGATGGAAATTCTCCGCCACTTAACTCCATACCGAGACGCTCATCTGGCGCCATAGAACGCTCCAAATCTCGCTGCCCGAGCAATAGACTCAACTCATGCCAGAATTGTTCGTCTGAGAAATCCTCAAGTATGGCGTGAACTGATTCCTCAAAATTCTGTGTGGGCGTAATAGCTCCTGTATTTTCCTCGGCACGATTGTTACTATCTATTTCCACATCCCCGATACCCGCTTCATATGCAGATTCATAAAGGCTGGATATCAAAGCCTCATCACGCTCAGGCGTGTATTGTCCGTTGGACATCAAGGCATCTCTCCTAATATGGTTTCCCAACGATGCAAGCAATAATAATTCACGAAACTGCTCCTTTGTAAGTACTATATTCATGTATGCGATTATAGCGCATTTATGTAGTATACAAAAATTACATACACTCCTATCAAAACACCTTACAAGTTTTAAACCTTGTAAGATGTGCTAAATAAGAGCCACGAGTGAGTAAATTTAGTAAAAAATTCACTTGTACTCGTGGTTATCTGAATTTACCATGTCGCATCAGCTTCATGAGTGATGTTTACTGCAATCGCACTGGTTGCCCTGAATTTCATTAATGATTTCTTTCAGAGCGACCAGATTACTTACTATGATTGTCTTCGACGTGTCCTGTTTATCAAGCCACGTGCGAAACATCTCAGCGTAACCGCTATCAACCCAATACATAATGGCGGCCTGTTCGACCTCACCACCTTCTATCTCACACATTGGCGTGAGTTGAAAGGATGAATGCGAGTGTGTAGCTAGCTGGTACAACAGCACAGCTAGCTTCCTTTGCAGATAAAGATAATCCATCATTATACCGAGGTTTACCACGTCGGTAGGCTTCGATGCCAATATACGAGCGTGCATAACACTTCTCCCATTCCGTTATTAAAGAACTACTTTCCGTATTCTAGAACAAACTCCAAGAATACAGAACCTTTCAGACATACCAAAACACAGTACCCACCTTATTTTGTTATGTCTGAAAGGTTCAGAGATATACTGTACCCCTTTTATAACTTTGCCAAGCGCCGTGGGCTACATTAATGTAGCCCACAGTAGCAGAATGCTTTTATCGGACTAGATTCTCGCGACTTCCTTGATTGTGCGGGCGGCGAGAATCGAACTCGCAACCTCAGTTTGGAAAACTGATGTTTTACCACTAAACTACGCCCGCTAAGCGTATAACGTATGTTAACAGGCAAGTGCATATACATGCAACAAAATGCCATAAATGTCGTATGATGCTGGCATGGGAATACTTTTGACTGTATCAAAATTCATTGCGGGGATAATCTCTGGCGCCAGCCTTTTATTCACCACAAACACGCACCAAGTAGATCAAATGACCAGCAAATATATTGTAACTCCAGTAAGTGAAATTAACTCAATTAATTACAAAGCGCCCACAAGCACCGCACCATTTAAAGTTACGCAACGAGATGAAAAACAGACACTACAACAAAAGAAAACAAACACACTTGTAACGAAAGAGCAAAAAATACAAGTGGCACCCACAAAAGTAACCGTTTCGATGCCAGTAATTTCCAAATCCGATATATACACCAGCCCAACAAGTAGTAATATCGATACAAAAAATATCTCCCCAGAAGCACTCAACACTCAAACACGCGCTGCTGTAATAAACATCATGTGTACAATTGGAAACCAAAACTCCATTAGCCCGATTAGCGGTAGTGGGGTCATTATAGACTCGCGCGGTGTAATACTAACTAACGCACACGTCGCACAATTTTTTCTATTGCGTGATTATCCCACTAAAAACAATGTGCAGTGCGTTGTACGAACAGGATCTCCAGCTCGCGCACTTTATACAGCAGAACTGCTATACCTGCCAGAAACATGGATAGAAAAAAATGGCTCAAAAATAGCTTCATCCAGCCCAACAGGTACAGGAGAAAATGATTACGCATTTCTACGAATAAGTGGAACAACTAACCCAGACGGCTCACTGCCAACAACATTCCCTTATCTTTCAATGAATACTGGCAACCCTCAACCTCATAATCAGATGCTTCTAGCGTCATACCCAGCAGGCTTTTTGGAAGGAGCCAACATAATAACAAATCTGTATCAAACATCCGCGTACGCATCGGTTAGCGCCGTGTACGTGTTTGATTCTGCCAACACTTGGGTTGATTTGTTCTCGGTTCCTGGCAGTATGGTGTCGCAAAGCGGGTCTTCGGGCGGTGCGGCTGTATACGTTAACAGAGGCGCGCTCGCAGGCATCATCGTTACCGACACTGACGCGACCACAACAGCGAAACGCGACCTACATGCTGTTTCCATAGCACACATAGATAACAACTTGCGTAGCAACGGAATGGGTGGCATCGCCGACCTTCTTTCAGGCGACCTGCAAGTCAAAGCTTCTCAATTCAACTCAACAATCGCACCAGCTCTTACCAAAAAACTTATCAGTGCGCTAAAATGATTTACTACACGAGGACATTAAACACACAATTCGCTACGAATTATTCACTTTTTTGAGAGGTCCAGCGTGCATATATACCACTTGGAAGTTCGGGCATGCCGTCTTTTTGGGCAATATGTAGCTCGCCATATTCTACTTCCCCACCATGTTCCTTCTCAAGAAATTGCAAATTGTAAGCAAATGCAAGCGGTGAATATCCGGAAGCATACCCATTGGATATAAAAAATAGTGGTTTTTCTGATAGCAATTCCCGACACAAAGCGATGAGAGATACAAAGTCCTCATCAATATTCCACACCTGACCGTCTGGACCGCGACCAAATGACGGCGGATCCATGATAATACCTTCATATTTAACACCCCTTTTAATTTCACGACGCACAAAAGAAAGAGCATCATCAACAATCCAGCGAATCGGTTTACCAGACAACCCCGACAATTCTGCGTTTTCACGAGCCCACGCAACTGACACCTTAGATGCGTCGACGTGCGTAACACTTGCCCCAGACTGCGCAGCAGCCATAGTGGCTCCACCTGTATAGGCAAAAAGATTTAGTATAGATATTGGCCGCGAAGCAGAAGCTATTCGCGAACGCATCCAATCCCAATTTGGCGCTTGTTCAGGAAATAATCCAGTGTGTTTAAAAGCATTCGGACGAATTAAGAAACGTAGCCCACAATAACCAATCCCCCACTCTTTGACGGAACCAGCACGCCACAACCATTTTCCACTTGACCCCTCTCGCACAAAACGCCCATCAACATCACTCCATTTCGTATTATCATTTTTTATCCACAATACCTGCGGATCTGGACGCGCCAAAACATGAACACCATAGCGCTCTAACTTTTCTCCATTACCTGAGTCTAACAAAATGTAATCCTCTGAAGACAAAGCTATGAGAGTGTTCTGTTTCATGTGAAAAATAAAAACAGTTCAACTAACCAATCATTTACTTTATTCGGGCTGCTGGGAATCGAACCCAGTCATCTTGCTCCCAAAGCAAGCGTACTACCGGTATACGACAGCCCGTGTCTCATTAAGTTGTCTTTAATAACAAAATGAACACACTAACTATTGTAGCTTGTATTTGGCTATTAGCATAGCCTCCATTACCCCATTGCCTCAATAACCTCTATATCCGCCTTTTTATTTTTCCTATCAAGCCTTATAAGCACTGCATCAATTTGCCAATCCTCTTGATTTACGCGAAATGCAGACAAATAACTAAAGACTGTTGCAGTAATGCGCCTTAATTTATCAGCATGCAAATTATCAATTGGGTTCCAATCTGTTTTTTGTCCGTTTTCACATGAAATGGTTTTTACTTCTACAAAATGAAGTCTGCCCACCTTTTCGGCTACAACATCTATCTCTCCGCATTTCCGCAGAAAATTTCTCGTGATAATCCGGTACCCACGCTCTGTTAGGTAGCGACAGGCTATACTTTCCCCAAGTAACCCAGTTTGAATAGTGTCTTTAGTCACAATATTGTCATTTTGTATTACTTAATCAAAATTCCATTACAGTTTCACATGAAAAACCGTAACTAGGAAACGTTTTTGTATATAAACCTGCGAGATAATGATTTCTTGGTTGGTACAGGACAACAAAAGGACTAATGACTTCTTGTATAAGACTGGTCCTTTATGCACATATCCCCAGAGTTATCCACAGTTTTGTGGATAAACGCTTATTTTGCAAGTCACTCTATTGGTCGTTACCAGAAAGACACATTTCTGGTCTAAAGCAAAGGTTACGTGGAATAACGACATCTATAACAGACAAGGTTTTCTGTAACAACATTTCGGCTCTTTGTCTCTACTACGATGGTGCGGATATGTAAAAAAATACCCAAACGGCGCTTGCTCGCAGAAAAACAAGCTTAGCTAAGCTTGTTTTTCTACTCACTCGCTTGTGCGGATAGGGAGAATCGAACTCCCACCTCGTCCTTGGCAAGGACGCGTCCTACCACTAAACCATATCCGCTTGATTACACATCATTATTGTATAGTAGGGGACAAGTAAAAGCAAAAATGTGGTCTACCAATTCGGTTACAGCTTCCTAGATTATTATTGGACACGGTCTCGTGATTTTTTATGCTGGTGAAACATTGATCAACTCTGAGTCCAACACATACTGAGTGTTGGTGCAAAATATACGTTTTTTGTGCTCCCGGAGGGATTCGAACCCCCAATAACAGGTTCGAAGCCTGTCGTGATATCCATTTCACCACGGGAGCGGTGCTGTATAAACATAGTACGCCAAAACCGCTAAATCTGCTACAGTAATATTGTGAGCAACGAACTTATACCCAAAGAGGTCTTATTTGTTACAGAAACACTTGAAAAAGCTGGTTTTGAGGCTTATTCGGTTGGTGGCTGTATGCGAGATATTCTTTTAGGTAAAACACCAAAAGATTGGGACGTTACAACAAATGCAACTCCTGATGATATCCAAAAATTATTTGAAAACACCTTTTATACCAACAGTTTTGGAACAGTTGGTATTGTACAAGAGACCACAGACGAAACGCTTAAGGTGATTGAAGTTACACCTTACAGGAAAGAGGGGAAGTACTCAGATGCACGCCATCCAGACAGCGTTGCGTGGAGCAAAAATATCCACGAAGACCTGCAGCGACGTGATTTCACGATTAACGCTTTAGCTTTCCGTCCAGCATCAAACGAATCGATTGACGACTTTGCAGGCAAAAAGGACCTTAAGGCAGGACTTCTCCGTGCTGTTGGCGTACCAGAGGAACGCTTTACCGAAGACGCTTTACGAATACTACGCTGTCTGCGGCTCGCTGGAGAACTTGGATTCTCTATAGAGGAAAATACTTATGTCGCAATAAAAAAATGCGTGCCAATGCTTGAAAAGATCTCAAAGGAGCGTGTCCGCGATGAGTTTTCAAAGATACTGCTCTCACAAAAACCAATACAAACCCTCATACTCGCTCACGAACTTGGGGTTTTATCATTTATTACTCCAGAAATAGAGGAGGGTGTAGGGATAGATCAAAACCAAGCACACAAATACACCGTTTTTGAGCATAACATACGAGCGCTTCAGCACGCAGCTGATAAAAACTGGTCTTTGGAGGTGCGTTTAGCTGCGTTATTCCATGATGTAGGCAAACCCAAAGCTCGCCGATGGTCTGATGAAAAAAACGACTGGACTTTCCATGGGCACGATGTTGTTGGTGGTAAAATGGTCAAGAAGATCCTTGAGAGCTTAAAGTTTCCACGTGAAACTGTTGACAAAGTGGAGAAGTTAGTGCGCTGGCACATGTTTTTCTCTGATCCAGACAAAGTTACTTTATCTGCCGTACGCCGAATCATTAGTAATGTTGGCAAAGAAAACATAGAGGCACTTATGTCTTTGCGCATGTGCGACCGAATAGGCACTGGGCGACCAAAAGAACAGCCATTTCGATTACGCAAATATCAATCAATGATCACACAAGCATTAAGCGACCCAATTTCTGTTGGTATGCTCAAAATAGACGGTGCGCGATTCATGGAGATTTCACGGGAAACACCTGGGCCACGAATAGGATGGGTTCTACATGCACTCTTAGAAGAAGTGCTTGATGATCCTGTAAAAAATACAGCTGAGTATTTGGAACAGGCTGCACTTAAGTTTTCAGGCTTATCAGATGCTAACCTAAAATTACTCGGTGAGGCAGGAAAAGAGCGTAAAGAGGAGGAAGAAGTGGAGAGTGTCCGACAGATACGCAAGCAATACTTCGTGGAATGAAGCTTGCTCTTTATAAAAGACATTGTACTTTTGAGTTATCCACAGTTTTGTCCTTCTAGCTCTTGTCTCGGACATAAAGGACAGTACAATGGTTATTAGAGCTTTCGGAAACAGCCCTCACTTTCTGAAAGCGTTGTGCGAAGTTCTTTTGAAACACATGTTCGTTCTGCGCGATGTACACGCGCTCGCGATTTGTTTCTAACGCAATTTGATAAACGGCACGCGACCCTCCAACTTAAAATAATAATTTGTTGAAATAAGGTGTATCGCGTTTCTTCAATGTCATGAAGTAAGGTTGATCAGAATCGATCTTGTTATATCAAAAGAGAAAAATGCTTGTAATTGACTCTAACAAGATTTTGAGTATTTCTCTCTTTTGATCCAAACAACTTTTATGACTTAGGTCAAAATTGTTTTAAAAACTTATTTCGCGAAAACCCCTTAGCCACTGCTAGGGGGTTTTTATTTACCATACAGACGAACCGTATTATGAGTAGCTTATTTACTAACATGCTCTAATGTGCCACTATATTTCTATGGTTGAACCCGAAATTCTATATAAGGACTCTGATTTACTAATTGTTAATAAGCCTTCAGGCTTGGTTGTTCACGGAACAGCATGCCGCCATGACGCTACACCCAATATGGAGAGTGGCACGCTTGCTGGTTGGGTAGCACAAAGATTCCCAGACATTACTGGCGTCGGTGAATCGATGATTACACCAGAGGGTGAGGAGATAGCGCGGGGTGGAATTGTGCACAGACTAGACAGAGACACTAGTGGTGTTATGGTAATCGCAAGAACACAGGAGGCATTTGAAAAACTAAAAAATCAATTTGCTGAACATAGTATCCATAAGGCTTATCGAGCTTTTGTGTATGGAATAGTAACCGATGACCGTGGAGTTATAGATAAACAGATAGGCAGGGCTCGCGGAAGTGGAAGTGCGAGGAGTGTGCGAGATGCACACGGCAAATTACGAGACGCTCGCACAACATTCAGAACAATATCACGCGGATACGATAGTGCGCGTCCTGAAGATCTTGAGGCACGTGCATCATACCTGGAAGTATTTCCAGAAACTGGCCGAACACACCAGATACGTGTGCATCTTTCTTATATCCATCATCCTGTTGTACACGACTCTCTTTACGCCCCGCACCGCCCACCATTGCTAGGCATTACAAGGCTCGCACTGCATGCGTACAAACTCTCTTTTCTTCACCCAAGCACAGGCAAACTTGTTTCTTTTGTTGCACCACTACCGCCAGATTTCATAGAAGCAGAAAAAAGGCTAATTAAAGCTGAGTGATGAGAAGATTCTTTGTATTTTTCATAAACATGTGTTACGCTGGTCTGTATGAAAGAAAGCGCAGTAATTACGTCTTCTGTGGACATGGCCGAACGCCAAGCGCTTGATATTCGCGCAGGCGATACGGTGTGCGTATGGCAGAAAATCATAGAAAAAGGCAAGACACGTCGTCAGGCTTTTGAAGGTTTGGTACTTTCTGTTAAACACGGCAGTGAACCTGGTGCAATGTTTACAATACGAAGAGTATCCAGTGGCGTAGGAGTCGAAAAAATATTCCCGCTATACTCCCCAATGATTGACTCTGTTAAAATCATTAAGCGTGCCCGTATGCGTCGCTCCAAGCTCTATTTTATCCGCGAAAAGGCCGCACGCGATGTAAAACGCCAAATCCGTCGTATTCGTGTCGTGGCTCCAACAGCAACTTCAGACTCGGACGAATCAGCCACTATTGTAGCACAGGAAGAGACCATGGCTGTCGCAGAATAATATTTTCGACAAATTTACACAATAAAACCGGAGCAATCCGGTTTTATTGTGTAAATGCCATTGTGTCTATAGAAGATATTGGATATAGTAGGGAAGTGCCGTAAATGCCCGGGTGTTGAAATTGGTAGACAAGCATCCTTGAGGTGGATGTGCCGAAAGGTGTGGAGGTTCGAGTCCTCTCCCGGGCACCTTATTTGTAGAACGATTGTTTATTCATTGTGCACGATTAAATTTTGACTATGAAAAAAATGTTTTTGCTGCCGTTATTGGTGTCTATATTAATATTAGGCGCTGTTTATATGTGGGGTGGATTTGAAGCGTTAGTTTTAGCTGCCATGTTAGCAATGTTGGAAATTGCACTGTCATTTGATAACGCGGTTACAAACGCACGAGTGCTGGAGCGCATGCCTCAGTTGTGGCAAAAGCGCTTTCTAACATGGGGAATGCTGACATCGGTTGCTGGGATGCGCCTCATCTTTCCCATACTGTTGGTAAGTATTGTTACTTTCGCGTCACCTCTCGTTATTGCGGCCTTGGCTTTTACCAACCCCAAAGAATATGCGACACTCGTCTCTGGATCTGCACTTGCAGTCAAGGCGTTCGGTGGGACTTTTCTTTTACTTATAGCTCTTGGATATTTCCTTGATGAGACTAAAAATGTGCATTGGATAAAATGGGTTGAAAAGCGTTTCTCTCGCCTTGGCAATATAGAATCAATGGGGATTGCCGTTGTACTATGCTCATTACTCATCGCTGCAGCATTTAATCAATCTCACACAGCAATAATTTTGGTGAGCGGGATCATTGGTGCAATACTATTTATAGCTCTGCAGGGGATTGCGTCTGGTCTTGACGTGGAGACTGCTAAATCAGCAAGGGGTGGGCTCGCATTATTTATGTATCTTGAAATACTGGATTCGGTATTCTCACTGGACGGAGTGGTTGGTGCTTTTGCGCTTACAACATCCTTGCCTGTTATTTTGGCAGGACTAGGTATTGGCGCATACTTCGTTCGAACGCTTACAATCGCACTCGTGCGCGGTGGCACACTCAAAAAACTAATCTATCTCGAGCATGGCGCTCATTATGCAATAGGAGGTCTAGCGTTGTGCATGTTGTTTGCGCTGGTGCTTTCTGTACCCGAATGGCTTACAGCAACGCTTGGATTGTTCTGCATCGCTGCAGCATATTTTTCTTCGCGCCGAGCTATTGTAAAAATCATATCAAATTGAGCAGTTAGACCGAATGTCGATACTAGCAAGAATGCGTTTTATTTGTTATAAAATAAGGACGCCAGCTTGCTACGTTGTGAAAACAAAAAAGCAAATTGCTCGTAAATAAGTATGGTGCCTATGGTGTAACGGTTAACACTCGAGTTTGTGGAACTCGCGACCTGGGTTCGATTCCCAGTAGGCACCCAGAAACAAGGAGAATGAAGTGTGGTTTTGGTTTTTCCGCGATAGTAGAAACAATATAAGGTTTTTGGTTACAAACAAATAATTCTAATTGGATTTTGTTTTAACAACAAGAACACAATAACCACTCTTTTGTCACTATTGAATTATTGCGTCGTCTGTTGTATAATTTTTGGCAGACGTTAGTACATTCACAAATACTTTACTTACCCCTCAAGGAGGTTTGTATGCTAACAACAACTGCGAAGAAAATGTCGCTTCTTGCATTCTCCGCGCTTTGTTTACAAGCGCTGGGCGTAGTGTTTGGCGACATTGGCACTTCACCACTGTATGTGCTTACAGCCATGATGGGTGTTGATAAAGCGTTTTACACACCTGATCATGTTATGGGCGCAATCGGTCTTATCTGCTGGGTACTGATTATCGTAGTGTCGGCGTTTTACTGCGGTATCGTCCTACGAATAAATCAGAACGGCGACGGCGGTATTACTGTGCTCTACGGTAAAACACACCGCTCAATCGATCAATGGTTTGCGCGTATCGGCATTGCTGGCGTGCTTGCCGACGGTCAAATCACTCCCGCGATCTCAGTACTTTCAGCGTGGTGTGGTCTGCTTGCGATCCCAAGTTATATCGCCATTACCACATGGCTTCAAGGTTATGTGGTACACGGTGGATGGGTGCAGGAGATTACTTCAGCATCGCTTCTCGAGGCTCAAAGAGTGGATATTGGCAAAGCGATCGCAATCGTGCTCACCATTGTGTCTCTGTGCATGCTCGCGTGGATTCAGAAAAAAGGCACCAGCAAGATTGGCAATTACTTCGGACCAATCATGTTGGTGTGGTTCGGAATGTTGATCTGGGGTGGCTTGCCAAAGATTACACAACATTACGAGATCCTTCTTGCACCATTTCGCGTCGACTGCATTTGGAGTCTTATGACCCACGATTTGCAGTGGTGGAAATCAGGTGCTTTATTCGGAGCAACTGTGCTGGCATCGCTTGCGGCGTTCGGAGCAGGGCTACTAGCGGCTACCGGAGGAGAGGCACTGTATGCCGACATGGGTCACTTCGGACGTTGGCCAATCATTGTCGCATGGACGCTTGTAATTGTTGGACTTTTCACCAACTACATGGGTCAGGGCGTGCAACTGATGTATGGCGTGTACACGGATACCCCGTTTTTTGCCTTATACCAGAACGATCTGCATACACTGACCTTTATGGTTGGTTTAGCGGTCGCTGCATCGCTCATTGCGGCTCAAGCGCTCTTCACTGGGTGTTTCAGTCTAGTGGTACAGGCGGTACGACTTAGGCTGGTTCCCAGATTAAGGATTATCTTTACATCTGACGAAAGCGCCTCGCACGTATACGTGCCGACTGTCAATTTGTTCTTACTTGTCGGTGCAATCTGCTTCGTGCTGATCTTCCGCGATCCTGACGCAATGACGTACTCATATGGAATGGCAGTTGGCACCACAATGAGCATTACGTACATCCTAATCAGGCGTATCTACAAGGAGCAAAAAAGGCAGATCTGGTACATCGACATTTGTGGCACCTTCATCATCGCACTCACACTTGGCGCGTACTCAAAACTCATGGAGAGTCAGCTCGGTCTCGTTCCCTTATTCAACATGTTCGTGTTCACAATGGCCATGACAATATGGGAAAAAGGTCAGCAAATTATTCTTGGTACGGAAAATATGAATGATATTCCGACCTTTGAGTCCTTGGTACAAATGACTGACACCAAAGAAGTGGTTGCGCCTGTAACACGCGTCTTCACGTGCTCACATGCGGTTGATATATCGGATCGGATTCCTCTCTCTTACCTACATCATCTACACGAGGCGGGCACGATACCAAAAAACAGGGTATTCGTGCATGTTGAACCGGTAAACCGGTCGTACGTGTCAGCTGGTACAGCTGTTGCGTCTGTAAATGTATATGAAGTTGGGAAGGGGTTGTTGCAGTCTTTTGCGATTCCATTGCACGATCTACCGCCGGCACCAGTACAGAAAGCTGTGTTGCAGAAGTGGCTACGCAAAATCCACTCCGAGGCACCATCTGGTATTCGTGAAGCTTGGTCAATAGAACAGCTACGCGAGATATTCGGCGGCGACACGCAACATGTCCACAATGAACATTGGATAGACTTCAATGGGTCGCAGAAGGTTGTTCTTATCAGGATCCTGCAGGGCAGAAAAGATCCACCATTCCTTGTTCCTGTACTTCGTCATCTTGGTATTGTACTGCACAACGCAGCACACGGACCGGAGAACGGTGAAATATCTGCCAAGGTTGTGATTAATCACCCGCACGTACTACACGATTACGAGACAGTATGGCGCACTAAGTTACTGATTCACACATTCTTATGGATCAGAAACAAAGTGCAAACCCTGTCGGAGCATCTCGGAGTACCAGCCTCAGCGTCTGAGTTCGTCACCCTCAGGATTGACTTGCAGGGCCCACTTGGAGGAGAACCACTAACGGCATGTTTTGCCAGATGGTTGAACAAACAAAAACAAAATACTCTTTAGGGCGTAAGTCTTGGGGTATTGTTCTTAGCTTAAAAGCTACCCTTTCAAAGGTAGCTTTTTTTATAAAACATATTGCTTGTTTAATACGAATTAGATAATATACTGGGTTTAGTAGTACAAAAAAACGAAACTGGAGGTTTGTATGAGTAACATATACAAGGGCACCCTAAACGGTCCAATTATGGGTATTGTAGTAAAGGAGATCGTGCGACGAGCGTTGGTTGCAATACGTAATCAACAAAGGACTTTCGAAGTTACCAAAAAGGATGGGTATGAAGGTGGCAGTATGGACGATGTGTTCACTACCGCCGACATCGCGGCGCAGGCCATATATTTGCGTGTATTGCACGAATGCTTCCCCGACTATGGAATAGTGGCAGAAGAGGGCTCACTCAACATACAAGGAAGCAATGGTTGCACTTCATATTTCACAATTGACCCGATCGACGGCACAAGAGCTTTCATTCGAGGACAAACGCATGGCGTTAGCACAATGATTGCGCTAGTCGAGGACGGTGTCGTAACTTGCGCATTCATTGGAGACCTTAATGCCGAGGTGGTATACGGTTTCAGACCAGACTCTAACAATGTGCATAAAATCAGTCGCCTCGACGTTACCGAAGCGTTGGCATACCGCGCACCATTAGTGAAAAGTGAGGCATATGCGCTTCTGAGAAATCCGTTGCGGGCATACAGTGGAAACTCACGCCGTCTTATGGAGGATCAAACCATATTCGAGGGTTACTACATTGGTGGCGGGAGTATTGGAGTATTAGTATCGCGTATTTGGGGGCGTGAAGTGCAAGCAATATTCCTTCCTCCAAGCTGGGAGACTCCATGGGATTCCTCGCCGGTGATCGGTATTTCACAGAAGCTCGGCTACATATTTATGAAACCTAAGCCGACAGGATTTGGCTGGGAAAGATACCTACCGAGGATAGCGAAGGAGAAATATTGGAGGGAACATGACACTCTAATCATTCACGAAAACGACCTCACTATTCTAGGTTCGTGCGTATGAGCTTTAAAACAATCAGCGTGAGCAAGGCGCCTTTTTTAGGCGCCACTTTTTTAGTTTGGATATAAACTGCATCGTCACAAGATTAGGTGTTATAATTTTTATTATAATAATCTTTTAGTAAACAAAAACTATGAACAAAGAAACAATTCACCCAGCTCGTCGCATCGCAAACCATTTCTTTTGGCTTTTCATTGCACAGGGAATTCTTTTTGTGCTTATGGCATTTCTTGTCATTATTTACCCGCCAATAATCATTCTAATGATCGTATCCATGTTTCTTTGCACCGCAACCATAGCCTTCATAATGGCTTGGAAGGTTAGGGGTTTTTGGAAAGAAACGACAGACCTATTTATTGTATAAAAAGTAGAACATCGAAGTAAACTATCGTTTTGAACGCTCAGGCTCAGACAGAACATATCCTAATACATCAAAATCAGGATCGGAAAATTCTATCATTTCGTATTCAGGCCTCTTTATGAGGTGGAGATTTTCTGCACAATGTTCCAAATAAGCGTTCTTAAATGTTGCATAGTTGGGGATATCGTAATCGTTGCTTCCAGCATGCGCGCGATACGGGTCTGGCTCGCGGATGCGAAGGTGTGTGATTGTGTGAATTCCAGCAACAATAGGGCTATAAAGTCGTACCCGCGGACCATATATTTGACCAACGTATTCACCAAGAGACGACAAAAGTGTTTTTAAATATTCAAATTCATCAGGATAGTGCGACATCACAGTAAGAGATGTGATAGGGAACACCTCCCCAATAACCTTTCGGCACAATTCAGATGAAGCAGTTGCGACATACTGCACAGCATTAATGAGTCCATACTCGTCGTATATCGGGCTAAATCTATATAATTTCATAAACGGCTGTTTAGCTTTGCAAAAATCGCCCCATTCGCGTAGGAAATCAGAACTGCTCCAAAGTTTATCCCAACCAACACCTGAAATTATTTCAGTGCCCTGTACTTTGCAGATATTCCATTCTGGGATAGAAGTGGCGTCTATTCTGTCACCTCCTTTCGTAAAAATATGTGGTTTAATTTTTGCCAGAGCAACACACACAGTTTGATCATTCTCTATCTCAAAAGGCACAACGTAATCCACCCCACCAATATGAGAAACTATCTGACACCGCGTGTTAATGTCCATAAAAGCCTTTCCTTTCTTGTTTTTTAGGAAAGTATCGCCATTCACAACCACCGCCAAAGTATCGCCGTATTTTTTTGATTCCCGAATACATGACACGTGTCCAGGGTGAATCGGGTCAAAACCTCCAGAGGTACAAACTATTTTCCCGAGACCATCTCTTTTTGCAACGAAATCTTCAATTGAAATTATTGGCGCCGGTTCCATATACACATAATAATACTACTGAATTACGTTTTTGGAGCAAATAGTCATTTCAGCAGTCTGAAATGACTATTTTATGTTACCCTGTAGACATATTTATGCAAACAATATTGCCCACGAAATTAACCAAAGGAGATGAAGTTCGAGTGATTGCGCCAGCAAGCTCTCTTGGTATCATCGGTGATGGAATACAAGCCATCGCAAATAAGCGCTTTAAAGAAATAGGGTTGCACCTAACATTTGGAGCTCATGTAAAAGAAACGGACGAGTTCAATTCGTCTTCTATTGAAAGCAGGATTTCTGATCTACACGAAGCCTTTTCTGATAAAAACGTAAAGGCTGTACTGTGTGTTATTGGCGGTTTCAACAGCAATCAGCTTTTGCCGTATATCGACTGGGATATTATACGCGATAATCCGAAACCATTTATTGGATATTCTGACATAACTGTTTTGCAAAATGCCATACTCGCTAAAACTGGTTTAGTAACTTATTCTGGACCAGCGTATTCAACGTTTGGTCAAAAGTCGTATTTTGATTTTACACTCGAACATTTCAGAAAATGTCTTATGCAAGACGAACCATTTACTACAAATACCTCAACCGATTGGATCGACGATGAATGGTACTTGGGTCAGAATACACAACGCATCACAGAGCATAATAATGGTCCGTTGGTGCTAAACGAAGGAGAAACTGAAGGTATAATTGTCGGCGCAAACATGTCCACCATCAACTTATTGTTCGGTACGGAATACATGCCATCTCTCAAAGACACAATCCTTTTTTTGGAGGATGATGCAGATTCTAATTACAAGAAATTTGATCGCCTATTTGACGCATTACTGCAACAACCTGATGCAAACAATATTACTGGTATTGTGTTTGGTAGATTCCAAAAAGACAGCAAGATGACTGATGAAAAGATAGAGCGCCTTATTACGTTAAGGCCTCAACTGAAGGCAATACCTATAGTTGCAAATACAGATTTTGGGCATACAAATCCAATGTTTACTTTTCCGATTGGAGGGAAAGTGAGACTTTCTGCTAGACAAAATAAAGTACAACTCACTTTTACTGAACATTAAAAAAACGCCCTCAGGAAGAGGGCGCTTGGATTATGGAAGAAAATTGCTACAGAGCAATTCAGTGCCGACTCCACTAACCAGCAAGCGTTCTTTTTTAGACGATACAAGTTGCTGTGTCCAGTCTGTAAAACCTCCATCGACAAGCGGGTATATCTGCCCGTTACTATTTTGTGCCGATATTTTGAAACAACCATTTTGGTAATAGCTCATAGCCCACATGACTTCAGTGTAAAACTCAGGAACCACAAACTTTGTGGCTACAACAGACACTGTTATAATGACAATTACTATGTGTTTTTCTGCAACAGCAAGTTTCGTGGCAGGCGCAACACTTATTACTGTTGGAGCCATAACTATAAGTAAGACAAGAACAAGAAAGGAAATCCCTTTTGCAACAATTCCATTTTTCTTTGGAGTGCAGCAAATTATCGAAGGGGTAGTGTGGTTGTCGATTCAACACAATCTTGAAATTCTTAATAATCTTGCCACTTACACTTTTGTATTTTTCGCTTACATATTTTGGCCCATATTCGTACCATTTTCTGTAATTTTGTTGGAAACTGACACCAAACGCAAAAAAATACTTTACATATTCCAATTTGTAGGAATAGCAGTCGCAATGTATCTTTTATATTACATAATCAACAACCATGTGGCTTCTGGTATTGTAAAAAAATGTATAACTTACACACTGCCGACACAATACTATATACCAATGTTAAGTGCGTACATAACAGCAACATCTGTGAGTTCTCTTTTCTCAAGCCATAAAGCGGTTAACATGCTTGGTATCCTTGCTACACTATCTTTTGCAGTAGCGTACTATTTTTTTACGACCTCATTTGTATCAGTGTGGTGCTTCTTCGCAGCAATATTAAGTATTGGAGTTTATATGCACTTTACGCCTAGAGACAAATAGCATGCTATTATATTAATGGTAATAAATCCTTACCTAATAATTAAAATCCATGGAAAAGACTGATGTTGAAAATATAATGCATGAAATGGAGGAGGGTAAGGCAGTGCTTCTGGATGTGCGTAGCGTGCCTGAGTACACAGAATCTCATGCAGTTCACTCTATGAATTTTGATGTTGCGAGGATTGAGGCGGGAGAATTGCCCGAGATTGCAAAAGATATGAAAATTTACACATACTGCAGGGCAGGAGGTCGCGCTGAAAAGACAAGACAAGCTTTGGAGGCAAAAGGGTTTACAGGGGTAAAAAGTATAGGCGGACTCAGTAACTGGATTGACGCAGGAGGTGCGGTTGAAAAGGCGACTGTATAAATCTCCTGTAGCTAGTAAAATCTAAAACAACTTATACCCCGCATCGAAACTTAGCAGAAACAGACAACCGCTCGGTATTACCGAGCGGTTGTCTGTTTCCTACAACATAACGAACAATCTATCCTCCCGATAGGAATCGAACCTATATTACGAGCTCCGCAAGCTCGCGTTCTATCCGTTGAACTACGAGAGGTTAGTACTAACTGTACACTTTTTTACCAAAAAATCAAAATCCCATCAAATCCGCGAGTATTGTTCCGCCAGTATGATGTTCTTCTTCAGGAATGCCGTGATGTACAAGTATAGCGCCGACCTGCTCAGCGGTCTCTATGTCTGGAATAGTGATTGCAATATCCGCGTGGATAATATCAGTCGTCAAAAGATGCAAACGTGGTGATGGTATGAATTCAGTGCGAATCCAAAACGATTGTATAGTCTTGTACGAATGGCTGTCTTGTTCAACATGCACACCATCATCATCAATCCTTACAAATAGCTCGTTAGGGGGACGCGAAGCTACAACACCGATCATAATGGAGGAGATTATAATTATCGTGGAAAATAACGCATCACCAAACCACGCCGCGATACCAGCTGTAACTAAAGCAACGAGACCAAGTGTCCAAAACCAGTCTACAGAACGCTCGATGTGATGATGAGTGTGTCCGCCCCACTCGACTGCATATTCATCTTGCTCGCTCATGTAAGAAGTATAACAGGAAATTACTCTCACATCTCCACAGGAAGGGGGTTAGTTTGTCCTACTCTCCCTTCTCCAACTTCTCTAACACTTTATCGTTACGCAAGACTGTTTCAATATGTACACGAAGTGCTTCATGGTTGGCGTCAGGAAAACTTTTAAGCGCTTCAGTCATTTCACGCTCAACATCTTCCTCAGATGGCTCAATATGCTCATCATTTGCGAGCTTATTAAGCAAAAGTTGCATCTTGGCACGTTTCACCGCTTGTTCACGAAATTCTGCGCGTAATTCATCCTCGGTCTTTTTAACATGTTTAAGATAACCCTCAAACGAAGCGCCTGCGCGGGAGGCATCATCTTTTAGCCGCGATATAATCTTTTCTAGCTCGCTCTCTACGAAAATGCGGGGCACCTCCATCTGCACCTTTTCTAACAAGGCCTCAACAATAGCGCTCCTACGTATATCTTTTACCTCACGCGCCTTTCCTTCCGCTATTCCTTTAGTTATTTCCTCTTTCAGGTGCGCGAGATCGCGAAATGCGCCAAGCGATTTTGCAAAAGAATCATCAATCTCGGGCAAGTGTTCAGAACAGTTTTCAGTTTCATGACCTTCATGTGTATGAGGCACCTGTTTGCGCAACACCTCAAGAGTCTCTGTTACATCTTTCTCGGTTACTTCCGCAACCTTGCTAATAGGCACGGCCTTAGATATCGCGCGCCAATCATCAGGAAGCGAGATGCGTGGGTATACTGCGGTGCGCACAGTAACTGTTACTGGTTTATCCAGCGTAAGTTTGTTTATACGTATATCTGGTCGGCCAACAGCATCAATCTTTTTTGCAACGGCAAGTTGCGGATATAAATCTCGCAAACATATCTCAAGCGCCTCTTCCAAAACCGCCGTTTCACCAACTTTCTGAAGCGCGGTTGCCGTTGGCACATGACCCATACGAAAACCTGGTAATTGCATTTCGGCCGCAATGGCAACAAGCGCTTTATCGCTGTATCCACGCACAGTTTCAAACGGTATCTCGCCAATAATTTCAACCTCCGACTCTGGTAATTCCTTAACCTTAAAACCCTCAATTATTTCATTAAATGTCATGATGCGAGTGTATCTTTATTTTTAGACAAAATCAACCGGCGCGCGATAAAGTCGCACACCGGTTGATTTTTAATAATTATTTTTTTCCAAACTTCTTATCGTACGCAGCGCGAGCCTTGTCAAAAGCTTTGTGTGCTTCAGCAGCAGAAACGAAGCCACCAACCTTTACTTCCTTCTTTTGCAAGATTTTGTATGTAGCGTAGAAGTGCTCAATTTCCTTAAGCGTGTGCTTATTAATTTCTGACAAATCTTTGATATGTCCCCAACGAGGGTCACTAACTGGCACTGCAATAATTTTATTGTCATTATCACCAGTATCAATCATCTTCATCATGGCCACAGGTCGTACGTGAACTATTATGCCGGGGAATAGCGGGTAGGTTGTGAGAATCATCACATCAAGCGCATCACCATCGTCCCACAATGTCTTTGGCACAAAGCCATAATCAAAAGGGAACACCTGTGCGCTGTGCAAAACTCGGTCAAGTTTAATAAGACCACTCTCCTTATCAACTTCGTATTTATTGCCACTTCCGCGTGGAACTTCCACAACGACATGCATTTCTTCGCTGGTACCCGGCTCAAGATCGTGCAAAAGGTTCATATCAAAAGTAGTTAGTGATTAGTAAGTAGCGACTGGAAACCCCCTTCCAATTACTATACTATAATTATTAACAGAAAAAAGGAAAAACGCCACCCATGGCAAGAAAATACCCGAACGCTATCAAGATAGCGTTCGGGTATTTTTGGGTGGCGTTGTTTACTTATGCGGAACCCTAAAATAGAGAATATACATCATTGCCACAGCAACCACCAGAAACACGGATGGTTGCATAACATCTGCTGGTGTATACGCTGGAATCGCAAGCACTGACAAAGTAGATGACAGCAACCAAATTGTCCACGAAATCCTGTCTTCGTGCCCGGGGTCTTCCCATGCCGATTTTATGGTTGGTATTGAACCAAGAAAGGATACTGTATTACCTACAACAATCCCAAAAATAGGATCGTTTAAGACTCGCCACAACACTATGCCCAGAACAGCCCCTACGAGACAGTATTTATCGGACTTCGTCCAGCCACGCGCGCCATAAATAATAGTGAGGCAAGCAACTGTGCACGATCCCGCTGTTGCGCCTATCATTTGTCCGTTTAATGCGTTCTTATAGAACATACCAGCAAGAATAGTCACATCAAGAATCGCCCAGATTAACCAAGATACCGACGATGGCCTTGTTCTACCTTGCACTATTGCCCTAATGTACGGAATAAAACCTGACAACGACAGCACCCCAGCACTTATTGTGAGGACATGTTTTACGTCCATATAATATCTCCAGTTTGAAAACAATGGTCGGGAACTACTAAAGAGAGAGTGACACAACCAGTTGCGTTTGTCCATACGGAAACCACATAGACACTCTGGTAGTTATGTTTTAGCAGACGTACACTAACAACTGGGAGAATACCATGTGTGGCATCATTGGATATACAGGAACGCAACAAGCTGTTCCATTTATAACAAGAGGTCTTCTATGTTTGAAGTACCGAGGATACGACAGCGCCGGCGTGGCGTTGATTGAGAATGGAGCTATTAGGAGGTTCCGCGTGAGTGGTAAGCCAGAAGAACTGGCTGACTTAATGGCTGACACCGCTGTAGACAGCACTGTCGCTATTGGACACAATCGTTGGGCAACACACGGCAAGCCATCTGTTGAGAATGCGCACCCGCACACCTCAACAAACGGTCGTGTTGCTGTTGTTCACAACGGGACGGTTGAAAATCACGCAACACTCCGCACACGACTTCAGTCGGAAGGTTATATATTTACATCCGAGACGGATACCGAAGTATTACCCAACCTGATAGAACGCGAGCTAAAGCTTTCTCCAAGCATAAAACTCGAAGAAGCTGTGAAGCGCGCACTGTCTCACGTAGAAGGGGCTTATGGTATTGCTGTACTATCAGCAGATCACCAAAAGGAGATTGTGGTCGCAGCTCTCCATAGTCCTATCGTTATCGGTATAGCAAAACACGGATTGTTTGTAGCGTCGGACGAAACTGCGCTTTCAGGTATTGCCGATTACATGGTCCACCTCCGTGATTTTGAGTTGGCCACGCTTAGCCAAGATACGCCACTACAAGTTTCTGGCGACACTGAGTATGTGCAGATAGAAAAAGTGCCTGATGTTCAGGCAAACTCAGCTTTAGGTGTGTTTAAGCATCTAATGCAAAAGGAGGTCCATGAACAACCTGACTCTATCGCGCGCACACTTGCAGGCAGGCTTGATTCTGTAAAAGGCAGGGTAACACTAGGCGGACTTCTCGACGTTAGCCAACGCTTAGTCGTTACGCGACGTATTGTAATTGTTGCATGCGGGACTTCGTACTATGCGGGATTAGCTGGTAAACAGCTCATTGAGCGATATACCGATATTCCAGTTGAAGTCGAGCATGCGTCCGAGTTTATCTACCGCGACATAGTCTTGGGACCGCAGGATACCGTAATCGCCATTTCGCAATCAGGCGAGACGGCTGATACTATCCGCGCAGTACAGCGAGCACAAGAGTATGGCGCACTATGTCTCGGCATTACCAACAGGACAGGGACCAAGTTGCCACGACATACCGACGGTGGAGTTTTTCTACAGGCCGGACCTGAGCAAGCGGTAGCATCGACTAAATCGTTTACGTCACAAATCGTGGCACTAGCGATGATAGCAATCAAGCTCGCAATGAACAGGCATGATGGTCGCAAAAAGGAAGCTGTACGCCTGACAATGGAGCTTGGAAGGGTTCCGAGCCTCATGCGCAAAGTACTAGAGAATGAAGAACTAATCCAAAAAATCGCGCGCGAATACTACCAAGCACAGCGCGTAATATTTATTGGACGACGTTTTGGTTACCCTATTGCGATGGAAGGCGCATTGAAACTTAAGGAAATCGCTTACATTGATGCGCATGGATTCCCAGCAGGCGAACTCAAACACGGACCACTAGCACTCATTGAAAAAGGAACGCCAGTAATCGCCATTGCTCGTGAAGGTGAGTTACTTGACAAGATGGTCTCAAATATCGAGGAAGTGCGTGCTCGTGGAGGTATAATCATTGCAATCACCACAGAAGGGAACCGCTCGGTGGACAACATTGCCAATCACATTATTCCTTTGCCAAAAGCATTGGAAGACCTGACGCCAATTATTGCCGCACCAGTTCTTCAACTCTTCGCATACCACATGGGCATTTTGCGAGGAGTCGACGTTGACACCCCCCGCAATTTGGCAAAAGCAGTTTCAGTTGAGTAATTCGTAGAAGAAAGCATTGTGCCCCAAGAAATTGGGGCACTTTTTTATACGCGATACCATCCACAACTATTTTAGAACAAGACGTAAGTGTTGCAATTCAATTTTGAACTCAGCTATATTTAACCTCGCTATTTCATCAAGCTAAAAACACGAAGTGAGTGAAATATCTTCAACAAGTCATAATCAGCTGATTCACGTACTGTACTATCTGTTATTTCAAACAATCCAGATTCAATACAATCGCCACCAGTAGGATTCTGCGGAGAGGACGTGGCGTCTCCCGTATATATCGGAATGTATGATGTTTTTGGATACAACAGGCCAGTCGCTTTGTTTATTTTATCTACATGGTTTTCTATCTTTATATAACCGACTTGCGAAACACGAAAAGGCTGTGTACCAGCCTCTTCCTCCATCTCTCTTTGTAGTGCTTCAAGAATTGTTTCGCCAGTTTCGATATGGCCTCCTGGAATTTCCCACCCACGATGGGTCTTTGTGAGAATTATTTTGTCTTGCCAATACGCTACGCATTTGATGGCTGTCGCGTGTGCATCATTCGGTAATGTGTCTGACATATGAAATGTCCACGTCGTTCCACTACTCCAAGCGCCAGACAATATCGCATTGTTTTTATTTAAAATATATTGTTTTTCCACACTGAAAGGATAGCATTTAATCTTAATTTGTGGGAATAAAATAATCGGATGCCGCTATTAACTTAGCGGCAGTTTTTTGTATATAATGCCAGTATGGATAAGGAGGAAATAAAAAAGATTACGGATTATATTTTTCTTGAGTCTAAACCGCAAAAGGCCGATCTTGCTTTTGTGTTCGGGACTCGTCATGAAGAGGCTCTAAAGAAGGTCGCTGAGGTTTATAAACAGGGACTAGTCTCGCGAATACTAGTTAGTGGAGGCACTAATGCTGTGACGAAAGATAACGAAGCGGAAAAGATGTCAGAGGGTCTCATAAAATTATGTGTCAAAAAAGAGGATATTCTTACGGAAGGCAAATCTACTAATTCGCTTGAGAATGTACTTTTTTCAAAAATGGTCATAGAAGACGTAATTGGTTTAAAAAATATTGATACGATTTTACTTATTGTTAAGCACTATCATTCAAGAAGAGCGTTGATGACACTAAAAAGGCATTTACCTAAAACAATCGCATTGTCCCCAGTCGTTTACGATATGGGAGGGTTCACAAAGGATAACTGGCATAGTAATAGGTATGGAGTAGAAAAGGTGATGAGCGAGTGGCAAAAGATACCTATTTATTTGGCAAAGGGTGATCTCGAGGAAATTTAACTATCTTCCAGATTATGTAAGTCCTACTTCAAATGTAACTGTGTTGCTACAACGTGGCGTAGATAGCTGTGGCTCACTATAAATGCGGTATACTTTTAGCATGGCTGATGAATTTCTAAGGCGTAATGAAGCGCAGGAGGAGTTGATAAGGTTGCGAACACGCGCAACAGAATTGGAGACACAGTTGCGAGCGGTGGGGAAGGAACAAAATCAAAATCCTGAAATTTCAAAAGAGGCGGCACGAGTGGCGATAGGAGAAGTGTGGCCGACACATGAGAAAATAGAGCGACCAGAGCAGGTAAGTACCCAGACCACTCCCGCCTCACTACTCCAACATCATGCTGATGAGCCAAAGTCCGTGGCTTCAAAGGAAGTAGCGGTGGCAAGAAACCCTGAAGCTATCACATTAAATCTCTCTCCTGAAAAACATGACGAAAAAATGGGCGAACTTATAGGTCTTCTACAAGAAAAGGGTGTGACTGCGGCCATTACATACGCAGAAGCGTCCGGCAACCTCCATATTATGGACGATTTTCACCGCATACTTATGGAATATGTGCACGAAGGACTCCCTGTAAAAAGTATCCCTAGAAAAAACACCTCTCTCTCCAAGGTCCTTGATCTTGTACTTCTGCAGGTTTCTCTCCCTGCGCCAATTCTACAAAAAGATGCATCTCGCGACCGAGCAAAAGATATTCATGACTTCATAAATTTGATGGAGCAATTCTATCGTGGGACACTTTCAATTGGAAGTAACGCAACATTTACACTAGAGATAGCAAATGCAGTAGGGTCGCCAGCAACATCCGCGTATTTAGCTGTGCCGATATCGCGCAAGGATATGTTCGAGAAACAAATCACGGCAATTTTTCCTACAGCGCGTATCAACGCGGTACCTAACGATTATAATATCTTTGCCGAAAATACGATTACATTTGGAGCCGAAGCATGTCTTGCAGATCGTTCAATTTTTGCTTTACGCGAGGAAATTGCAGGTGACCCAATGGATAACGTCCTATCTGCGCTTTCAAAGCTAGACGTACATACTGAAGGCGCAGCACTGCAAGTGGTAATCCGACCAACAGACGGAAAATTGTCCGAACGTTTTCGAAAAGCTTTGCAAAAAATCCGCTCAGGAGAGTCCATTGCAGAGGCCATAAAAATGCGCGGCGCTTTTAGAGAAGTATTCCATGAACTATGGAAGAATTTTACCAGCAACAAGAAGACGCCTGAACAACGACAAAGAGAAGAAGCGGCTAGTAAAGCCGACCAAGAAGACCCTAGAATAAAAGCAATCGAACGTAAAATCGCAAATCCTCTTTTACAAACAGAGATACGCATTGTTGCAAGTGCAACAACACAAGACCGCGCGCAGGCGGTACTCTCAGGTATTGAATCAGCTTTTGAGCAAATGTCAGATACTGCAGGTGGCAATCGTATAACATTTAAAACAATAAAGCAGCGTCGAATAAAATCATTCGCGCATGATTTTTCATACCGTATATTTAATACTTCCACGGCAATACCTTTAACGTCTCTCGAACTCGCATTAATAGCCCATATTCCTCGGTCTGAGAGTATAGAAACAGCACCGGAACTCATTCAAGAAAAAAATGCTTCTGCTCCAGCGCCATTTGACCTGCCGTCCGAAGGTACACTACTCGGAATTAACCGTTTCCGAGGGATTGAGACGAAAGCACACATTACACCTGAAGACCGCCTACGCCATCTTTACCTGATTGGCCAAACTGGAACTGGTAAATCAGCTCTACTAAAAAATATCGTTATTCAAGACATACAGAGTGGCGCAGGTTGTTGCTTTATAGATCCACACGGCACCGACGTAATGGATATTCTCTCGGCAATTCCACCCGAACGTGCGCAAGATGTTATTTATTTTGACCCTGCCGACACATTGCACCCTCTTGCGCTCAATATGCTGGAATACGATCCAGCATATCCTGAACAGAAAACTCTTATTGTTGATGAATTACTAGGTATATTCAATAAACTTTTTGACATGAAGGTCGCGGGCGGTCCAGCATTTGAACAATACTTCCGCAACGCGGCACTTCTGGTGATGGACAATCCTGAAAGTGGCAACACTCTACCTGACATCGCGCGAATCTTCTCTGACAGCGCTTTTCGTGAAATGAAACTCACAAATTGCAGAAATGCGCAAATTGTACAATTCTGGCGTGAGATAGCAGGAAAAGCGACGGGGGATCAGGGTCTGCAAAACTTCGCGCCGTACATTACCAATAAATTTGACGTGTTTACAACCAACGAAATAATGCACCCGATTATTTCACAACAACATTCGTCATTTAATATCAGGCAGATTATGGACGAACGCAAGATTCTACTTGTAAATCTCTCCAAAGGACGCGTCGGTGAAATAAATTCCAACCTGCTTGGACTTGTCATTGTTGGTAAGTTCTTACTCGCAGCACTTTCACGCGCAGATTCATTCGGCAAAGATCTGCCGCCATTTTACCTAACAATCGACGAATTTCAGAACGTAACCACACCTTCTATCGCGACAATTCTATCCGAGGCGCGCAAGTATAAACTTTCACTCACTGTCGCACATCAATTCATAGCGCAACTTTCAGAAGACATACGCAACGCAGTATTTGGCAACGTAGGTTCTGTCGTAGCTTTTCGAGTCGGAGTAGCAGATACAGAAGTGTTAGAAAAACAATTTGCACCAGTATTTTCCTCCACCGACCTCATGCGCGTAGACAACTACCGCGCATTTGTAAGACTTCTTGTGCGTGGTCAGCCCGCAAAACCTTTCAATATAGAAACACTACCATTCCAGAACGGAACTCGAGAAAACATGGAATACATGCGCAACCTTTCCACACTCACATATAGCAAACCAATCGAGTAAATCAAACAACATGAATTTAGACATAACGATATTCTACGCAATATTTGGACTATCAGGCTGCACAGCGTGGTTAGATTGGTTAATTGTGTTTGTTGGCGAATATTCCTTTTACTTGTTAATGCTTTTTGTTTCATATCTCGTATGTAAAGAATGGCTTGCAGAAGGACGTTCTGTGAAATTTTATGGCTACCTCGTAGCAATACTTGGAGCAATAATCGCAAGGCTCTGTATAACGGAGATAATACGCATGTTTTATCAACGAATAAGACCGTACGCTGAATTACACCTTACACATCTTCTGACTGATACGTCCTACTCGTTCCCGTCAGGACATACAATTTTTCTGTTTGCGCTCGCAACAGGCGTGTATCAGGTAAATAAAAAGCTGGCTTATTTTCTATACGCCTACGGTGCTTTGGTTGGATTAGCACGCATAGCGGGCGGAGTTCATTATCCTTCTGATATTCTCGGAGGAGCTGTACTAGGTATATGCACAGGATATTTAGTTTTTCAAACATACAAGGCGCTATCCAGATAATTCAAAGCAGACTTATAAATAAAGCTTAATTCCCCATACCTCGATGCTCTGCATCGGTCCGTCAGTGAGTTATAGTAAAACGGATGGCAGACCACATATACAAACGTCACAACAAAACATTACTCATCTACCACATTGTCTGCCCAGTAAAG
>Ga0268280_1000181_pt1 | contig 59498 bp, 67 predicted proteins | sample saktaG_9_FD_190139 | JGI IMG/M metagenome (GOLD analysis project Ga0268280, IMG submission 190139) | Saline water microbial communities from Sakinaw Lake, British Columbia, Canada - sak_2011_5_24_40m | ecosystem: Environmental > Aquatic > Non-marine Saline and Alkaline > Saline ...
TCATCAAGAAATAAAATTTTTGGGTGGTGAATTAAACCTCGGGCGATTTCTAATCTTCTTTTCATTCCACCTGAAAAATGTTTTACTAAATCGTTTTTTCTATCAACCAGGCCAACAAGTTCTAATAATTTTTTTATTCTTTCTTTTCGAACTTCTGTTTTTACACCATAAAAAATAGCATGGAATTCCATGTTTTCATTAGCGGTAAGTTCATCATCTAAACTAGGGTCTTGAAAAACAATACCAAATGATTTTCTTACTTCGTTTTCATTTTTAACAGGAGAATAACCATTTACTATTATTGAACCAGAAGTTGGATGTAAAAGGGTTGTTAGCATTTTTATTGTTGTTGTTTTTCCTGCACCGTTTGGTCCTAGAAAAGCTAAAATTTCTCCTTTATTTACATTAAAAGAAATATTATCTACAGCTACAAAATTTTTAAATTTTTTAACAAGATTTTTTACCTCAATTATTTTTTCTGGCATCTTATTTAGAGCCAAAAATGGCTTTTAAACCTTGTGAACTAATTAGAACTTAGAAGTATGATTTTTGCTTTAGTTATAACGGCCACTGTAACTCGGTTCTAAGAATTAAAGAACAAACTTTTTGTTCAAGATGTTACTTTGGATATCTTCTAATCAACTCATTTATTATTTTAAGAGCATCTTTCTTAGCTTCGATTTTGAAATCATTATAAATTGACATTTTACCATTCGGACCTTCAATATTCATTTCGGGATATGTTATTTCATCTCCACATTCTTGATATTCAATTGTAAAATCTTTACTTTTTAAAAACCAAAGCCAATGTCCCCATTTTTTATTTAAATAATAATCAAAGATAGTTGGCAGGATTTTCTTAGATTCTGAATTAATTTTAAAATGCCAAAATCTTCCAAGGTTTTTGTCTTGGCTTATATCAAATTTTGATAATTGTTTTTTAAACTTACTTCCATCATCATTCATAATAAACTCCTGTGAAAATTCAAGAAGATGATTAAATAACTTTTTTCCAATACTATCATTCTTAGGTTCCATAAAATAAATCGTTTTTCCATTTAGTATTAGTCTTGTGTTAAAATCCATATAAAATAAAGATGTGCGAAGTTTAAATATTTGTCTTTAGGAGTTTAATTCCAATCCCAAGCACCCTACCAAATAGTTTAACGCCCCATTTATGACTTAGACCATAAACTTCGTTAGTTATTCGGTTTATGTAAGAGATTCAATCCTAAGGATAAATGCCCCAACTTTATAGGCGCATAACTTGTTTTAAAGATTATTCTTGAGTTTATAAAACTTTAAAAATAGGTGGTTGTTGTAGGGAGTATGGTGCTAAGTTTGATAAAAGAGGCGATTGTTAATCTTGAGAATAGTTCTAATAGTGAGAAAATAAAACCGGTTAAACTTGAAGATAGTGATATAATTGCAGACTTGCATATTCATTCAAGGTTTTCTAGGGCTACATCAAAGAATTTAACATTGCCTAATTTAGTTAAATGGGCTAGAGTAAAAGGAATTAATTTGCTTGGAACAGGAGATTTTACTCATCCTAAGTGGATAGAAGAAGTTAGAAGCTCGCTTGTGGAAAAAAATGGTTTTTATTGGTTTAAGGATGATGTTGGAGAATTCCCATTTGTTCTTAGTGGAGAAATAAGTTTGATTTATACTGATAAAGGCAGAGGAAGAAAAGTGCATTTAGTTATGCTTGCTCCTTCTTTGGAAGTAGTTGATAAAATAAATTCTTATTTAGATGAAAATAAGTTTAGAAGGGATTATGATGGTAGGCCTATTTTTGGAATGAGCTGTGAAAAATTTGTTAAAATTATCTCTGATATTTCAAATGAAGTAGAAATCATTCCAGCGCATTGCTTATTACCAAATGCATTTATACATTTGAAAAATGAAGTTAAAGAAATAAAAGATATAAAAAAAGGCGAGGAAGTTTTAACACATTGCGGTAAGTTTAGAAAAGTGAAAGAGATATTAATTAATGATTATTCTGGTAAGGTATTAAAAATAATTCCCTGGTACTTTAGAGAAGGTTTGGAAACTACGCCCGAGCATCCTTTTTTTGCTATTAAAAGTTTTAAAAATTGCCCTTCTATAAAAGGATTGTGTAAGCCATTATGTTCTTCTAAGAATGTGTACAGAAAAAAACACTTTTTGAATTATACTAAACAATGGATTCAGGCCAAGGATTTGGAAAAGGGGGATTTTTTAGTTTACCCTAGATTAAGAGAGGAAAAAGATATTAATAAATTGCTATTGGAGGATTATGTTTCTAACTTTAAAATACTAGATAAGGATTATCTTATACCCGGTTTCGCTAGAAATCATACGGGAAAGATAAAAAGGGCTATTAGGGTTGATGAACGATTTTGCAGACTTTTAGGGTACTTTCTTTCAGAGGGTTATTTAATTACGGATACCGCTATAGGATTTAGTTTCAATTCTAAGGAAAAAGAGTATATCCAGGACGTTACTTCCATAATTAGAGATTACTTTGGATTTGAGATTACAAAAATGGATAGAAGAAGGGAAAATCAATCAGATTTAATTTTTAATTCAAAATTATTGAATTCTTTTTTTAGTAACCTCTATCATACTTCTGAAAAAAGAGCACATAACAAGTATCTGCCTGTTCAATTTTTAAATCTTTCAAATAAGAAGATAGCAGAAATATTTAGGGGGTGGTGGAGAGGAGATACTGGAAATACGGTATCGAAACAATTGGCTAATCAAATGAAAACTTTATGTTTAAAATTGGGGATAATCCCTTCTATCTCCACCTACTCTGCTGAACAACATTCCGCCTATAAACATTTCATAGGTGATAGGCAAATTATAGCTAAGCATGATCTAATTGTTTTTTCTAATCTTTCTTTTTTTGAAGATGATTTTGGTATGCTAAAAGAACCCTGTTTTAGGAAATTTGTAAATGGGCTGAATCGGAAGCACGGCTGGGTTGATAAAGACAATATTTATTTACCTATCAGAACAATCGAAAAAAGGGATTATTCTGGTGAGATTTACAATTTGGAAGTTGAAGAAGATAATTCGTATGTTGCTGAATTTGCTTGTGTTCATAATTGTTGGACTCCTTTTTTCGGGGTTTTTGGAAGTGAGGGTGGTTATGATAGTCTTTTAGATGCATTTGGAGAGCAAGTTAATAAAATCCACGCAATCGAGACTGGAATTTCAAGTGATCCTGAAATGAACTGGAAATTAAAAGAACTTTCTAATAAAGCAATTATCAGTTTTTCTGATGCACATAGTTTTTGGCCTTGGAGACTTGGAAGAGAAGCAACAATCTTTAATGGGGCTATGAAAACTTTTTCTTATAGTGAATTAATAAAGCAAATAAGAAATAATAGTTTTAAAGCAACAATTGAAACAGAGCCCGCTTATGGAAAGTATCATTTTGACGGGCATAGAGATTGTAAATTTTCTTGTTCGCCTAATAAAACTAGGGAATTAAATGGAATCTGTCCTAATTGCAATAAACCTTTAGTGATTGGAGTAGATAATAGGGTTGAGAAACTGGGAGATTTTAGGGGCATACCTCTTAATGCTAAGCCTTTTTTTAAGATTCTTCCCTTACATGAACTAATTGCTTTTTTTATTAAGTCAAAAGTAGAAAATAAAAAAACATGGGCTATTTATGATAAACTTATTGAAAAGTTTGGAAATGAGTTTAATATTTTGTTGAAAATTGATAAAAATGTTCTAATTTCAGAACTTACTAAAGATAAAATTGAGCAACTTGGAGATTTAATTATTGATAATAGAATTGCTAATCTCAAAGTTGAACCAGGCTATGATGGTGTTTATGGCAAGCTTGTTGATAAAACTTCTGAAAGTCAAAAGACCCTAATTTGATTTTATTGACTGGACTATAGTCTTATTTTTAAACTAGGGGTTGTAATATTTAAGATGAGTTCAGAATTGAATATTTTGGATGTTCCTGATTTAATAAGGATTGATGCAGATGAAGTTAAGAAAAGATTTGGGCATATTGTTCAAGCCCATTATAGAACTCAGAATCCTGTACCTAGAACCATTGAAGAAAAGACAGGGGTATTAAAAAGGGCTCTTGGTGAGGGTTGGGGCGAGCTATTTGAGACTGATTCTGATGAAAGGGCAGAACTTAGGTGTTTGGAGTATACTTTTATTCTAAGGCATTTTATTTAAGGTTATAGCTAGTAATTTTTTTAGGTCTATACTATTATTTTATAAACTTCCTTGAATAGTATAGTTTATGGAATTCGAATTTTTAGATCTTTCTAGAGTTGAAGCTAGTGAGATTCCTAAAAGATTTGGACATATTGTTCAAGCTTATTATCAGAGACAATATCCTATTCCAGTTACCCCTCGAGATAAGATTTGTGCACTTCAGGAAGTTCTTGGTGAAGGACAATTTTTTTCTATTGAAAAAGAATTTAGTCCGGAAGAAGCAGTTGATGCATTAGAATATATTTTTTTAATGAAGCATTTTGGGCAAATACCTTAAAATAACTATTTCTTTTGATAAACAAAATTACAAGTAGAACAATATTTCTTCTTTGATAATTCTTCTATTTTTTCTATTACTTGATTTAATGTGCTTTGGTCTTTTTTAGGATTCTTACTTTTTATTTTAGCTAAATACTTGCCTGCGGCTATATAGAAGAATTGTATTTCTGTATCTTTAGAAGCTTCATTGATTATTGTTTTTACGATGTTTATGCCCTGTGGGTCTTTACTTGTTAAAGTAAATTCCTGAGATAATATAGTCTCTTTTTGTTTGTTTTCCTTTTCTTTAATTATCTTACATATTTTTTCTGCATCTTCTTTTTTAAAATAAGATTCTACTACCTTTGGATTAGTTCTGCAATCTTCTATAATTTCAGCAATTGATTTTTCTTCTTTTATTTTTTGGATTATCTCATGTGCTTTTTCCCCAACTACTGTTCTGATTAAAGCAGTAAAGCTTTTTTCTCTTTTGTTTTGCTCGTTTAATTCATTTCTTTCACTTGTTTTTACTCTCCTTAAGGAAAGTTCTATGGAGTTTGAATGAATCTTAAGAACCTTACATGCTATTTTTTTACCTGGAAAAACAAAGTCTCTTATATTCCTAATTCTTCCTGGTGCTATTTCTGGAAAGCTTATTGAACCACCCATCTCATAATCATCTATTTTTACAAAAACACTTGTACCGATTATTTTTTCAACAGTACATAGAACTATCTGGCTTTCTTCTATTTTATTTTTAGTCATACTTGAATCGGGCATTATTTAATTAAGAACTTCAATGCGACTTGCTTTAAGTTCAGCTTTACCGGCCTTTGGCTCAGCTATAACTGCATTACAAATTAAGCATTTAACCCTCGTTGAGGCTCCCTCAAACATTATTTGCTCATTCTTACATGCTTGACATCTAACCTTTATGAAACGTAATTTTGCCATAAAGAAGAGGAGTTTAGAGGGTTTTTAAAGATATTGATGGGTGCTTGAGAGGCATATAATTTTTTTAATTGGTTTGTAATATTTTTTTGTTATTAATATTAATAATTTTAATTTAAGGAATTGGTGAGCAAGAGGAACCAATTGAGAAGGTAATCTTTGAGCCGAGCCGAAGGCGAGGCGTATTAAATTATAATTAAACTTTAACAATCTCAATATCAAGTTTCTTTTTTATTAGGTTAATAAAAGCTTCTTCTTTATCCTTGCCGATTATGCAACCAGCAGCTAATTTATGTCCTCCTGACTCTCCTCCAATTAATTCTGTAATTGAATCCATCATTTCCTTGAGGTTTCTTGGATTATCTTCTACTTTCCCTCTACCGCAAATTCTTGAAGATACTTTTATTTTATCTTTGTTATAAGCCATGGTAATTATTATTGTTCCTTCCTCATATAATGCAGACATTGAAAGAATACTGGCAACAGTTCCTATTATAGTATCTTGAATCTTATCTTTTGCATTTATAATCATATACTGCTTTCCGAGTATTTTTGGGTTAGTATTTACATGATTCAATGCCTCAATTAAACTTTGTTTGTATTTTATATAAACTGTTTCTGATTGTTTTCTTGCTGTTTCATTACCCATACAGAATAATAATGCTATATTTGATTCGCCCATTCTGGAACAGGCATTAATTAGTGCAGACATTTCCCTAGCATCCTCTAATCTATTAAAGAATTTTATCAAAAATAAATTGCCTATAAACTCAGACATTTTTTCATGATTGGGCATCTTTAGGGCAATTGCAGTAACGAGTCTCTGCATTTCATCTTCATTTAACTCCATTAGGGTTTTGTAGCCTTTGGGAGTAAAATCTATTCCGGCTTCTCTTAATAATGAGCAGGCCCCAGCACCATCTCCTGTAACCCCCGGTATAAATGGGTTAGAGCAGTATTCAAGTGCTTTATTTAAAGGTCTTGTTGAAGGATAGAGGAGGATTCCTTTTTTTATTATTAAATCTGCATCTTTTAAAATAGTATTAACTAAAGGGCCAACTTTTTTATCCATCATATCACCAACCATACCTATAATTGCAAGATTTGCTAAGCTTGGGTCTTTTTTAGTTAGTTCTTTAGAAAATAAATAAGTTAAACAAGCACCAGCCATTTCTTCTTCATTTTCATATAGGTGCGGATTCAATACTTGTACATTCCAAGGTAATTGATAGTTTTTGTCTAGTTCATGGTGGTCAATTACAAAAACAAGAGTCTCAAGTTTTCCAAGTTCTTCTAAATGTGAAGAAGCTAAGTCTGTGAATACAATTATTTTATTTTTTGGAAGCTCTTTAATAAATTCTGCTTCAAGACTCTTTATTATTTTTATTGAGAATTTTTTATCGAGCTTTTTTAGAGTTTTACCCATTATTGCTGCAGAAGTTATTCCATCAGCATCAAAGTGACTTATGAGAAGTATATCTTTACCTTTTGTTTTTTCTAAAAAATCGTTTGCAAATAGTTTTATTTTTTCTAACATCTTAACCCTTTTTTAACTGACAACTAAAATTTAGAAGATATCATTAATAAACCTTGTTATACTTTTTTTGTTACATTAGAGTTAATATAATATTTAATATTTTTTATTTTTAAGAAGGCGTTTTAAGTTACTTATTGATTAAATAAAAACTACTATTTATCTGAATTATTATTGATTAGAATATTCTATTACTTTTTTCAGTTTGGCTTTACTAAGTATTACTGATCTTCCGGCTTTTTTATCTCCGTGATTTCTACTAAGATGTTTTTCCAAATTTTCATTTTTTGCAGTAAGATTCTTTAAATCTGGATTTTCATATTTGCCTGCTTCTTTTAACACATCTCCTATTCTAAATCCATAAACCTTTGTTTTTGGAATACCGTAGTTATCTCTTAGAACTAGGCCTATTTTTTCTGCAGTCAATTCTGGTTGTTTTTCCACTATCTTTAGGATTATATTCTTTACTTCTTGTTCAGTGTATTTTAACCAAATTGGCTTTTTTAGAGTACTTTTTGTTACCATGTTATGTAATAGCTTAAATTTGTGGGTTTTTAAGGGTTTTGTTTTTGGATTTTTTACATTGGGTCCAAATAGCAAAATTTTATAAATGAACCTGGCACTATTTTATTAGACTAGGTTATTTTAGCCCTGTATAACAGCGGTCAAGTTTACAAGCCTTTGGAGCTTGGGACCCAGGTTCGAATCCTGGCAGGGCTATTTATATTAATGGTAAATTTAATCACCTCTGAAAATTTAAGCGAGAAAGATAGATCTCGTTGGTCTCCTCATCCAAATCTGTTAGAACCTCATTTAAGTGAAATTGAGGAATTAATACTTAAAAATCCTTTTTCAGGAAGAATAGAATATTTGTTGAGAAACCCAAAATTAATCGGAGAAGAAGTTCCGGATAGTGAAGGAGATTTACAAGCTCCAAATTGTGCTGGGGTTTGTGCATATGTTGTTGGGGCTATAGACAAGTTGCGTTTTGTTTCTTTTGACCAATTAGCTTCAATAAATTTGGATTCTGTTCCCCCTAGGGATGATTTTACTATCTACAGTAACTCTCCTAATTTTAATCATATTTTTATTCCTATTTCTCAGAGAGTGCCTGGAACTGTTTCTCTTCGCCCCCGTTTTGGTTATGATGATTCTGAATGGGATTTTCATGCTGGAGTATTTTTAGGAAGTATTGGCAATTTGGATTTATTCTTTTCAAAGATTCGTCCTTATTCTTTTGGGATTGAATCAGGAGTAGAGCTTAGAAATGGTTATTATTTATTACCTAAAGATCTTACAAGGGTTGCTATTTCTTAAGATTTTTTATAACTCGAGTTATCCAATAGATTATCCATAGGGCCATATCTATTCCCAGGATTATAGTGAAAGCATAAAGAACGCCTATTAGATTTGCTTCAAGTGCTGCTCTTGCATATTTATGATCTCCTGTATCTAGAAATAAGAGTCTTTGTCTGTCTGAGTATGTTCCTCTTGCTAATCTATTTTGAGAAATCATAAAAGCTACAAATGAATATATCTCTTTTTGAACAATTTCTGGGAAAGTATTTTCAGTAAAGGTAAAGTATCCTGAATTAATTGTTTGATTATTAAAATTTGCATGGACTATATACCTCCTATCTTTAGTGTAATCTAATGGACTTCCTTGTAGGCTTATTTTAGTAAATGTATTGCAATTGATGGTTGCAGAAGAGTTATGTCTAATATTTTTAAATTCGTCCTCGACTATAAAGTTTACTTCTGTTGCATTTCCATTACAACTAAATTGAGCTGTTACAAAATCATCGAGAAAGGGAGTAACTGTAATTAAAGGTTCAGAGAATACTTCTTCTTTTATGTCTTGGTATACTAGATTTATGAAGAATTGGCTTAGAAACAGAATTAGGATATAAATAATTAAAATTATTGTTACTCTAATATAAATCTTCTTGTAAGAATCTTTTTCCCTTCTCTTTTCTATTCTTTTGCTAACCATTTTCCTTCTTTTGATTGGCTTTTATTCTTTATATATTCTATTCTATAGGTATTAATTAACAACCGTGCTTATATCTTCCTCTTGACTCAACTTTCTTTAGTTGTTCAAGAGTTTTTGTTTTATCTTTAGAATTATAGTTCTCTTCAATTGCTTTCCAACAATCTTTCCAAATCGAAAAGTGCTTGGCTTCTAGGGCTTGTTTAATTAAATGTAAATCTACTGCTCTGTCTTCAAAACGCTCGCTAATAAATCCAAGGCCAAAATCAATAAACATCACCTTTCCTAATGTATTGGGCTCGCTCTCGCTCGCATTGTTGCTCGAAGGTTGCACTAGTTCGCCTTCTCGCTTATTGAGTTTATTAGGTGCTAAATTTCCTGCTGTTTTTTTAATTTTAGGATTTTTTAGAGTAGAATTACTTACTAAAATCATATTGCTTGTTGTTAAATCTCCGTGAATAATATTATTGTCATGAAGCTTTGCAATATTGTTTCCTATTTGTTTGCATATTGCTTTGTAATCTAAATTCTCTAGCTCTTGAGAGAGTTTTTTGCCGTCGATAAAAAGCATTTTTATTTTATTTATACCTTGAACTTCGGGTTTTGGGCTTATTCCAAGCTTGTAAGATTTCTCGAGAATTTTTGCTTCTCGCTTTGTTCTTTGTTTTATTATTTTTTTGTCTAATTCAGGATGTCTGTAGCCCTTGGAAATTCGGTCTTTAATTACATATTTGCCTTCAAGCAGAAGCTTTGCTTCTGCGCCTTGGGCTATTAGTTGTTGTTTCATGTTATATAGTTTAGAGAATAATTTTGTTTATAAATGTTTAATTTCCTTTGGATTTTATGGGAAGATCATGGACTGCTATGGACTGTATGCATGATTGGGCTAGAATTACCCTAGGTTATGGTAGGGTTTTTACCAAGGCTAAATTTTTAGGAAAAACTATACCTGCTCCGGGAGTTGAGGGGGCTCTGGCAATGGGTCATAGTGAAAATGATCTCTTTAATTATTGCCTTGAATTTGGTTATATTGCTCGTGTTGCAGATAACCCTGACGGTTATCTTTTAGTTAGAAAAGATCCTAATGTAAATAAACCTATTATAGGTTTTAGTCATATGAGGCCGAGAGGAAGGTAAAATAAATAACTTGAATTTTTAATTACATCCTCATCTTTTTACCGAACTTCTTGGCGAGTTTCATCATTTGCTTTTGTGAGAAACCGCCTGCGCCCATATCTGCTTCAGATACTCCGCCTTTTGTGAATTCTTTTAGAAGTTTATATTGCTTAATTAATTGACGGATATCTGAGGTGGTTGTTCCACTCCCCTTTGCTATTCTTCCTAATCTTGTTGTTTGTTTTTCAATTATTTCTGGATTTTTTATTTCTTCTTGAGTCATTGAATTTATGGCGTGTTGCCATTTTTTCATTTTGTCTTCTTGAACACCAAGCATGTTTTCAGGTATCTTTGCTTTGTTTACTCCGCTTAAACCTGGGATCATATCCATTATTTTATCAAAACTTCCTAAACTTGACATTGACTTGAGCTGTTCTTGGAAATCTCTAAGGTCAAAATCACCTTTTTCTAATTTGCCTTTTAATTTTTTTTGAGATTCATTGTCTACTGCTGATTGGACTTTTTCAAGTAAACCTTCTAAATCACCCATTCCTAGAATTCTAGATATGAATGCTTGGGGATTAAATGTTTCAAGTTCATTTGACTTTTCTCCTGTTCCAATAAAGAATACAGGCGCTTTTGTTTCATGACAGGCTGTTAAAGCTCCTCCTGCTTTTGCTGTGCTATCCATCCTGGTTATAATTACTCCATTAACTTCTAGTGCTTTCTGAAATTCTGCTGCTTGGTTTTTTGCTGCTTGGCCAATATCTGCTTGAATAACTAGAATCTTATAATCTGGTTTTATTGTTTTGTTTATATCTTTTATTTCTGTTACTAGATCCTTGTCTAGTGAGTGTCTTCCTGCTGTATCAACAATCAATAAATTATATTCCTCTAACTCGGATTTAAATTTTTTATAAATTTTTATTGGATCTTTTTCTTGTTTATCTGTGAATACTGCTAATTTATTTTGCTTGGCTATTTGTTCTAGCTGGTCTGTTGCAGCAGGTCTATGAACATCGAGTCCAAGTAAGGCTACTTTGTGTCCGCGCTTGTTATAATATAATCCTAGTTTGCCTGCTGTTGTTGTTTTTCCTGCACCATATAATCCTAAAAGAAGAATTATTGTTTGCTTTTTCTCTTTTTTATTTCCAGACTCCTGAATAACTAGTTCCTTTTTCTCTTTTCCTAAAATTTCAAGAATTGCATCATAAAGTAGTTTGATTATTTGTTCTTTTTTTTCTATGCCTTTAAGTTTTTCATCTAATGCTTGGGCTTTTATTTTGTCTGTTATTTCTTTTACTAAGTAAATGTTAACATCTGCACTGATTAAACCTCTTTGGAGTTCTTTTACAACTTCTTCAATTGTTTTTTTATCTAAAAATACAGCTTTAGCTATCTTGTCTGTTGCTTTCTTTAGTGCTTCACTTAATTTTTCTAGCATAGCAACAACCCCTTGCTGGTTTTTGCAATTCCGGCAGACCAAGAACCACCTGCGGTGTTCTTCTTATCTCCTGCGTCCTTTGTTATTTTCATCATTTTTATAGTGTTTTTGGGTTTATATGATTATTGATAGCCTTGTAGTATCCTGGTTGTATTGGGATTTTAGGGTGTATATATTAGAGAAATAATCCTTTCTATTTAATGAGTTTTACAAGGTTTTTAAGGGTTTTGGGTGTTGGCTCGGATAAGCGCCATATTAATAAACTCTAAAAATAAAGTATTACTATGAAAGTTATTTTATACATGGTTCAAACACCAAATGGAATAATCGCTAGGGAAAATGGTGAAGAAGATTTCCTTTCTGATAAAAATTTATTGACCTTTTATAAACTGGCTAAAGACTTTGGCTGTTTTATTATAGGAAGCAAGGCTTATGGGGCTGTTAAAAAATGGGCTGATTGTCCATTTGATAATGTAAGTGCAAAGACCATTGTAGTTTCAACAGATAAAACGTTCAAAGTTAAAAAAGGATATACACTTGCTAATTCTCCGGAAGACGCATTGTTTAAAGCTTCTTCTTTAGGTTTTAATAGGGTTATTCTTACTGGAGGGGGTGCAATCAATAGTTCATTTATGAGAAAAAAATTGGTTGATGAAATAATTCTTAATATTGAGCCATTTGTTCTCGGCAAGGGAATTAAAATATTTTCCGAAGAAGATTTTGAATTTAAGCTGAAATTAAAGGATATTAAAAAGTTGGATTCAGGGATTGTTCAAGTAAGATATTTAGTTATTAAGTAAGTTTTTCCGGTTAATTCTTTTAACTTTGCTTAAGGTCTGTTATACGCAATTCTTTTTTTAGTTTCGCCAGCTTCAACTATAGCACCCATCGCAGTCAATGCGTACCCACCTATTAAGACAGGTACTGCTAAATCGAGCCTATCTAAACCTGAGCATATAAAAGGGGAAACCGTGGTAGCCCAAAAGAGAGCTCCAGCAAATGTTCCAGCAACGTTTTCTAATCTTGTTTCTCCTGTTCTATTATTTGCCATAATATAAATACTGTTTGTTTATCTTTATAAATCTTTCTGCTTATAACTACTTTAAAGTTACAATACTACAACCCAAGTCTCTCAAGAAACTTGGTTTTGTTGAACAACTCGAGATCTTGATATTCTTGGCCAACTCCCAAATATAGGATGGGTTTGTTTGTTACATAACCTATGCTGAGAATTGTTCCGCCTTTTTCATCAACATCAACTTTACTTAGAATACTGGCATCTATGCCTGCTATTTGATTAAATGCTTTGGCTTGTTCTGTTGCATCATTTCCTGAAACTGCTTCTGCTACAAAGACTTTTAGATTTGGTTTAGTAACTCTGCATATTTTTTCCATTTCTTTTAATAGATTATCCTTTGTGTGCATTCTTCCTGCTGTATCTATTAAAACAACATTAATTTTATTTGCTTGGGCATATTTTATTGCATCAAAAGCAACTGCACTTGGGTCGCTTCCATAGTCGTGTTTGATTACTTTAACTCCTAGTTTGTTTCCATGTATTTCAAGTTGTTCAATTGAAGCTGCTCTAAAAGTATCTGCTGCTGCAAGAATGCAGGATAATTTATTTTTTTGCAGAAGATAACAAAGTTTAGCTATACTTGTTGTTTTTCCTGCTCCGTTTATTCCAAAAAATAATATTTTGTATGGCTCAGGAGAGTACTTGCAATGTTTTTTTATTTCTTCTACTAGATTTTCTGGCTCTATTAGTATTTCGCTTATGGATTTCTTTAATGCTTCTTGTATTTCTTGTTGTATTTGGCCTTTTTTCATTTCTTTTCCTAACAACTGTATTTTCAGTTTTCTTCTTAATTCGTCAATCACTTCAAGTGCCACATTATTTTCAAGTAAAAGCATTTCAAGTTCATCAAATAACTCTGTAAAATCATCTTCTTTTATTTTATATGTAAAAAAGCCTTTTAATCTTGAGAAAAAGCCTTTTTTCTCTGGTTCTTTAGTTTCTTGTCCTATTTCTTCTTCATCTTTTCCTTGTTCTTCTTCTTGTTCTTTGACTCTTTGTTCTTGCTCTTTTATTTTTTCTTGTAATTGTTCTATTTCTAGTTCTTCTGCTTCTTGTTTTGCTTTTTTTTCTATTTCTAGTTTTTTATCTTCGTATTTTTCTTCAGGGCTTTTTAGTTCTAAACCTTCTTTTTTTACATCTTCAAATACCTTATCTGTTATTTTTCTTTCTTGGTCTAATTCTAATTTTGTTCTTTTCTTTTTTTCTTGTTTTATTGCTTTCTCTTTTTGTTTGCTTGGTTTTTTAGTTTCTTTTACTTTTTTCTGTTTAGACTCTGCTAAGTCTGCCTTGCTAGCTTTGCTTTCTACTGTTTCCTTGCTTTTTCCAAGCCATGATTTTATCTTGTCTTTTAAAAATCCGAACATACATTTTACAGTAACCGAATGTTTATAAATTTAGATGCTTTTGTTATTTTAGGATATTAACATGAAAAAGATATTGGTGGTAATTGATGGTATGGGTGATGTGCCTGGAAATATATTCTTTAGTAAAACTCCTTTAGAAGAAGCGCATACTCCGAATTTAGATGAATTAGCAAAAAAAGGATTACTTGGGGAGGTTTATCCTATAAGTGAAGATTATGCTCCTGAATCAGATACTGCTGTTGTTGCTTTGCTTGGTAATGATCCTGGACTTTCTTCAAGAGCAGAATTTGAAGCTATTGGGGAAGGAATAAAACTTAAAAGAGGAGACTTGGCTTTTAGAGCAAATTTTGGAACAATTGATAATCTGACTAATAGGCAGGTTTTAGATAGGAGGGCAGGAAGAACATTAACTACTAAAGAAGCCAAGCAACTTGCTAATGCTATAAACTCGCGGGTTAAACTTCCTACCAAATTTAAATTTTTTCCAACAGTACAACATAGGGGAATACTTGTTTTCTATGGAGGATTTTCAGATAATATTACTAATACAGATACATACGTGCATGAGTCTGGAAAAATATCTGTAAAAGAAAAATTTGATTGGAGTATTCCCTTGGATGAAGAAGATAATACTGAGTTCGGAGCTAATTTGATTAATAGTTTTGTTGATCAAAGTTTTAAAGTACTTGCAGAGCATCCAATAAATCAGATAAGACGCAAAAGGGGTTTAATGCCTGCAAATATTATTTTAACTCGGGACGCGGGTGTGGATAAACCTGAAATTAGTAAGTTTCGGAATTCAATGGCTATTGTAAATATGCCTCTTGAAAAAGGAATAGCAAAAGTTGCTGGCATGGATGTATTTTCAATACCTTATCCGAACATGAAAAACTATGATGTTTATGAAAATCTTGAGAAGGGATTAAGATTAATGGTAAATTTTTCTGCTAAAACACTAAAGAAAAGAGGAAGTAAGTATACTTTTTGTTATATTCATTTTAAAGAAACAGATGTTCCAGGACACGATAATAAACCGAATGAAAAAAAGAGATTTTTAGAAATTATTGATAAAGAATTTTTTGGGTTTTTGAAGAAGTATGTTATTGATAACAAAATTAAATTAATTGTTACAGCAGACCATTCAACTCCTTGCAAATATAAAACTCATACTTCAGATCCAGTACCATTACTCTTGTATGATCCTGAAAAAAAGCCCGATAAAACACAAGCATTTAGCGAAAAGGATGCTAAGCAGGGAGATTTGGGTAAGATTATAGGCAAGAATATGCTTAAGAAGTGCGGGTTCATTTAAGAACACTTAATTATTGGTTATTTTCCATACTAGACATTTAATTACACAAATGGTTAAAAAGACTTTTTTTGTCTAATTTTTATGAATAATAAATTAGCTTATTTATTTGTAATACTGGCTTCAATTATCTGGGCTTCTACTGCAGCTATTTCTAAATTAGTTTTAGTTAATTTAAATAATTTTGAAGTTTTATTTTACTCTTCTTTTTTTGCTGCCCTCGGCTTATTGTGTTTTGTTATTTTTAGTGGAAAATATAAAAATCTTCATAGATTTCATACAGTTGATTATTTATGGTGTGTTCTCTTGGGTTTTATTGGAGTATTCTTGTATTATATTTTTTTTTATGGTGCTTTAATGTTATCTTCTGCTCAAGAAGCTTTTATTATGAATTATACTTGGCCGATTTGGGTAGTAATTTTTTCTTTTTTTATACTCAAGGAAAAACCATCTTTCTTGAAGATATTGGCTATTTTAATTAGTTTTTTTGGTGTTTATCTTGTTGCAACCAAAGGCAGTTTAATGGCATTTTCAATAGAAAATATTTTTGGAGTATTAATGGGATTGGGTGCAGGAGTTTGTTATGGTCTTTTTTCTATATTGGGTAAAAAAAGAAAGTATGAGGAAACAAGTTCTATGTTACTTTATTATCTTTTTGCTTTGGTTTTTATAAGTGTTATTACTTTTTCTTTTTTTGATATTAGAATATTAACCTTAAAAGAATTTTTGGGTGTTGCTTGGTTGGGTATTTTTGTTAGTGGTGTAGCTTTTGTTTTATGGTTTTCAGCTTTAAAATATGGGGATACTGCTAAGATGTCAAATATTATATTTTTAACACCGTTTCTTTCATTAGTCTATATTTATTTTATTTTAGGAGAGAAAATACTTATTTCTTCTGTTATCGGACTTGTGGTAATTGTTTTTGGAATAATCCTTCAGTCGAGAGCTAAATAAATCAAAATAAGCTAATTCTGGGTAAATTGTTTTTTAGGAGTATAACAATACTTTTAAACCTCGACTATTTGATTTTACTATGATAGTAGTTGATTTAGAAATGAGTGGTATGGATTATGAAAGATGCGGGATTGTTGAAATAGGTGCTATAGATACAGAAACTAAAGAGGAATTCTTTGAAGAGGCTAGACTTGGTGAGGGTTTTATGGTAATTAATAATGATACAGCAGAACGTACTGTGTTAGAGGTTCTTGGAAGAACAGAAGAGCAGCTAAGAACCAAGGATAAACAGGATGAAAAAAATTTACTTGAACACTTTTTTAAATGGTGTCAAAAAACAAGGGTTAAGAATTTTATTTGTCAGCATCCACATGCAGATATTGCATTCTTAGAGCAAAGAGCTAGAATTAATAAATTAGATTTTCCTTTTTTAAGTTACAAGGCTTTTGATATGCATACAATTGGCCAAATGAAATTTCTTTTCTTGAATGGTGAATTTTCTTTTAAAGATAAGGCTGGCGAAACACAAAGTTCTATGTCTTTGGGTTCTATATTAAATCTTGCTGGTATGAAAGATAATAGGGGGAATAGCCATAATGCGCTTGAAGATGCTAAGTTAACTGCAGAAGCTTTTTCTAGGATTGTTTATGGTAAGGGTATGCTTGAAGAATATAATAAATTTAAAATTCCGGACTCTTTAATTAAATCTAACTTAGGGGAAGATGTGCCTAAGAAACCACAGGTGTCTTAGGCTATGATTACTTATAATGATTTATATGAGGCATTAAGAAAAGAGAGATACAGCGAACAGCTTCAACCACTAATGAAAGATTTTGTAAAAGAGGTTGCTAGTTATATTAAAGAAAAAGAAAATGTAATAGGAATTGGTTCTGGTTCAGGAAATGGTTTATTTTCAGATGAAACATTGAAGAATAAAAAACAACTTGAGAATGCTGTTTCAATATTTAAGGAATTAGTATTAAGAAGAAAAAAGAAACTTTTAGATTTGGCTTTTGTTAGTGCAGAGACTGGAATCAGTAAAAGGGATTTTGATAATATGTTGGGTTTTGAAAAAGAAACCTTTGAGAAGATAATGCGAGCAGTTAATGAGGGAGATAAGGTTCTAGAACATTTGTTGAATAATGGCCAAGAAGAGCAAGTTAATACTGAAAAGAATAAACTTATTATGTTTAAACAGGACGCTGATGAATTCTTGGATTTAGAAGGAAATAAACTTGGCCCTTTTAAAAAAGGAGATATTGTTAATATTCCTCAAGAAATTGCTAATATTCTTATTGTGGATAATAAGGCAGACCCAATTGAAGAATAGTTTTATATTTTGATGTTTTTAGTGTTCTATTTTTAACTTCTTTCTCCAAATAGTATTGTTCCTAGTCTTATCAGTGTAGCACCATTCTCTATTGCTTCTTCATAATCTTGCGACATACCCATAGAAAGTTCTTGAAGATTATATCTTTCTTTTAATTCTTTCATTTTTTTAAAGCAGATAAGTTCTTCACCTACTTTTGGAATACTCATTAAACCAATTAATTGTAAATTTTCCAGACTTTTTATTTTTTCTATTAGTTCTTCTAATTCTTGTTCTTTTGCTCCTGATTTTTGTTCTTCTCCTAAATTGACTTCGACCATAACTCTTATTGTTTTGTTTATTAATTCACATTCTTTATTTAAAACTCGGGCTATCTTTGGTGAATCTATTGTTTGTATGCAATCAAAAATTTCTGCTGCCTTTTTCGCTTTATTGGATTGCAGGTGGCCTATTAAATCAAATCTTACTTTTTTTTCTAAGAGTAAATCTTTTAATTCAGTATACTTTTTTTCTGCTTCTTGTACATAATTTTCAGCTATGATTTTTATTCCGGCATCAATGGCTTGTCTTATATCCTCAGCGCTTTTTGTTTTGGTAACTCCTATTATATTTACTCCGGGAGGTATTTTTCTTTGTATTTCTAAATACTTTTCTTTGTTAAACATGTTAGAAATAACCTTTACAAAGATTTAAATTTATGCTTTAAAATAAAATGATTTAAAAACGCTTCTTACCTCTATTTTTAATGTTTAAGGATACTAAAAGAGCGGATAAAAAGAGCAGGTTTAAGTTCTACTTCTTAATAATTTTATTTTTACTTTTAGTTATTTCTTCTTTTTATTTTTCTTCGATGGGAATTAATATTAGGAATATTTTAGATTATTTAATTAAGTCCCCTTATGCAGGGGCTTTATTTATTCTGCTTTACATTGCCACTTCTTTTATTCCATTACCCTTTGCTCCGACTTCTTTTGTTGGTGCGTTATTATTCCCTCTTGGAAGAGCTTTTATTTATACTATGATTGGTAGTTTACTATTTTCTATTATCATGTTTTTTATTGCTAGACTATTGGGAAGAGATTTTGTTAGACAGTGGCTTGAAAGGCATGTTAAATTTAAGTATGCAGCTCAGCAAATGAATAAAGGTAGACTTAGAGATTTAATTCTAATCAGATTCTTTTTCATACTTCCCACTGAATTTGTTAATGTTATATACGGTTTATCTGAAATAAGATTTGATAAGTACTTTTTAGGAACCTTAATAGGAAATTTGCCAGTTATTTTCTTTTCTATCATGCTTGTTCGTTCTAGGCTTGCAAATAACGAAATCAATGTTATGATTGCGCTTGTCGCCTTGGGTTTGTTATTATTAATTCCCCTTTTATCCTTGGCTAATATACGAAGGTGTTTTAGAAAGAAGGGTAAGGCTGGCTGTTAGGATTTTTTAAAATAAGCCTGCGGAGGTTTAGAAATTAAAAATTTCTAATTAGTCAAAACAAGTATATTTTGCCTAGAATTAAACCCACATCTTAAGAATTCTCTAGAATTAAGCTATTTCACTTTGTTCAATAGCTGAAAAAAGCCTGCGGAGGGAATCGAACCCCCAACCCCTAGTTATTTTGGGTTTTTTTGATATCTTTTCAAAAAGGCCGTACAAAACTAATGCTCTAACCGTTGAGCTACGCAGGCATAAAAATTAGAATCATTGGGGGTTTAAAAGATTAATTGTTTATGAAACCTAATATAAAAATATTTAAAGACCTATTACTTAGTATGTAGTAGGTATGTCAACACAAAAAAAACAGATTGCAAAAGAAGGTGAACTAAGGTTTGCGGCGGAGTTTATAAGAAAGGGCTGGAATATATTCTTGCCATATGGGGAAGATAGCCCAATAGATTTATTGCTTGAAAAGGGTGGAGAATACAAGCGAGTTCAAATAAAAACAACGAAGCCCATATCGGGTGTAATTCATTGTAGACTTAAATCTTCTAATAATTGGCAAGTAAAGTTTTATACCAAAAAAGATATAGATTTTTTTGGTATTTATGATTATGAAAATAAAAAGGGATATTTGATCCCTATAGAAAAAGTTATTGGAATGACGGATGTTTCTTTAAGAATAACTAAGGCCAAGAATAATCAAAAAACAGGAATAAGGTCTGCATCAGAATTTTTTTATTTTTAATGGGATTATTGCCAAGTAAGACCTTCTTTATTGACTTTCTCGGGTTTTATGGGGTAAATTGTTTCTGCTAATTCTTCTGGCTGGAACCAAAGTTCTATTTCACGCTTAGCATTTTCTTCACTATCTGAAGCATGCATAACATTTTCATAAACTCCTGTTTTTGAATGAACTCTACCATACTTGCCTCTAATACTTGTAGGTTCTGCTTCTTCAGGATTTGTTGAACCCGCTACGTGCCTTATTTTTTCTATTGCATCTTCTCCATGATAAACTAAGGCTAAAACTCTATTGGTGTGGAATTCACCTTGAATATATTTAAGAACACTTTCGAAGATTTTATTTCCTTTTTCTTCCCCGTGTTTTTTTACTTGTTCTTCTCTTAATGTTGAATAATGTTTTTCAGCAAATTCCTTTTTAACAGAAACTATTTTTGCTCCAACAATTTTAAGTTTTGTTTCAGATAATGCACTTATAATATTTCCAGTAAGTGATTTAACAAGACCATCAGGTTTTATTAGAACTAGACACTGTTGGACTACCATTTTAATTTTCCTCTTTTTCTTTTGCTTCTTCAGTTTTCTCTTCTTTTGTAGCTTCTTCTTTTTTTTCTTCCTTAAGTTTTGATTGTTTTTTCTCTTTTTTCTTAGGTTTTTCTTCCTTTACTTCTTGAATTTCTGGTTCTTCTTTTTTATCTTCAACTTTTATTTCAACTTCTACTGGCTTTTTTTCATGAGCTATTTCTTTTTTTATCTCAAACATTCTTATTTCACAAACAGCCAAAGGATAAACTTTTTTTAATTTTATACTTAGGGGTTTTTGAAGTTGACCTGAAAGGATTTCTTGAAAGATATCTTCTGCTGTTTTGGTTTTTAAATAATCTATTAACCAGTTCTTTGCAGAATTTCTTAAAGTATTTCTTACTGCTCTAGAAACTTTCTTTCTAGTAATTAAAAACGGTTTAATAATAACTTCAGCATCAATTGTGTCTGCTTTAAAAGAATCTTCAGTATAACTTATCCCGCCATGAAGCATGTGTTTTATGAAGTAGGGTAATAATATCATTTTTTTAGGATAAGCTGTTGCTTTTCCATCTTTAACTTCAACTTTAAGGATTAAATCAACGTTTTTTCCTCTTAGCTTTCGAGTTATGTCTAGTTTTATTATTTTATTATTTAATTGATCTATAGTAAAAGCATATCCTTCATATTTTTCATTTACAATAGGAATATCAATTTCAAAAAACTTTTTTTTCATTACTTTTGCCATTATATAAACCTCCAGCGGGTTTCTATGCATCCAGCATCCATTATTTTTTTATTTTCCATTATTTATTCGAATACGATCTTGCTTACTCTTCTTGAATGAGCATGTAAGCTTTTTTTACATTTCTGACAGGTATACATTAAAACTTTTCTTGTTGTTGTTTTTGTTTTCATTTTCTGTTGTTTTGGGGGTCTTCTACTGAATCTTCCTTGATTTCCGGTTCCAGTTAATCTGCCTCTTTTTTTAGCTCTGGTTAAAGAACCCCATTTAAGAGTTCCTCTTTTATGCCCTGTTGAAACTAGATCTACTTTTTGTTCTGTATGCGCTTTGCAAAAAGGGCAAAATCTCTTGGTTTTTTTTGGTACTTTCATTATATAAACCTTCAGCGGGTTTCTAGGATTTCCAGCAACCAGCTGTTTGATAAAATTATTCAAGAAGATAGGTATTTAAACGTTATTGTTTAGGTTTTTCTAATAGATTACTCTATATGGGCTTGTGGTCTAGTGGTACGACGTATCCTTGACATGGATAAGATCCGCAGTTCGATTCTGCGCGGGCCCATTTTTTACTCTTTAATCCACTGGTTCTATTTTTTTGTTTCTTAATTTTGTTTGGATAAAAGTTTATATAGGCTGTTTTACTTATTTCTTAATGCAAAAAAAAGGTGGTTTTTTTCCTATTTCCAGAACGGGACAAGTTACTATTTTTGTAATTATTGCAATAGTTTTGGTCTTAGCAATTGGCGGTTATTTCCTCCTTAAAAATACTGTTTTTACCCAGGTCCCTAAGTCTATTTCACCGGTTCAGGAATATTATTCTTCATGCATTAGGGGCTTAATTTTAGATGCTGCTAGCGTCGCGGGATCTCATGCAGGTTATATAGAAAATCCTGATTTTACTCCAGGAAATAACTACGCTCCTTTTTCTAGTGAACTTGACTTTTTAGGAACAGGTATACCTTATTGGTATTACATTTCTTCTAGTGGGCTTCCTAAGGAACAAATTCCTAGTAAAAAACAAATGGAACAACAATTTAATAATTACCTAGAACAGCAGATAACAATCTGTAATTTGGATTCTTTTGTTACTCAGGGTTATGGAATAAATCTAGGACAAGCCAAATTTAAAACCTCTATAAATGCAGATAAAATAAATGTAGACTTATCTCAAAGAATTCAAATTAATTTTGGTGAAGATAAATACTCTGTAAGTGGATTTAATGTTGAAACAAGTTCAAAACTTGGTGCTTTTTATGATTTAGCTAAAAAGATTTATGATTATCAGATTAAAAATGCCTTTTTAGAAAATTATAGTCGGGATGTTCTTTATACTTATGCTCCTGTTTCTGGAACTAAGTTTGAATGTTCTCCAGTTATCTGGAATCCAAATGATGTTTTAAATAAATTAAGAAAAGCCCTTGAAGTTAATATCCAAGCAATAAAGGTACAAGGAGATTATTATACTGGTGCTAATGATTATTATGTCGTTGGCAAGGGAAGTGATTTAAACTTGAAAAATGAGCAAGTTAATTTCCTATATTCTGAAAATTGGGCTGGTAGATTTGAGGTTTGGCCTACGAAGGGTGGTTTAATGCAGGCTAATCCTTTGGGAACACAACCGGGGCTTAGTGGAATGGGTTTTTGTTATGCACCATATAAATTTGTTTATGATTTGTATTTCCCTGTTTTGATACAGATAAGTGATAGAACAGGGGAAGAATTATTTCAATTTCCTTTTGCTGTTGTAATCAGTAAGAATGTTCCTCGTGTTGCTCAAGAAAGTGTTTATATTGAACAACAAGCAAGTATTTGTGATAATGCTAATACTGAAATTTCTGTTTCTACTTATAATGTTAATCTAGAACCTATTGAGGCTGCTCTACAATTTAAATGTGTTAATGATGTTTGTCATATTGGAAAAACTCAGTTAGATAATCAAACAAGTATGTCAACTTTAAGTGCTTCTGTTCCGCAATGCTATAATGGTTTTATAATTGCTAATGCTCCAGGCTATAAAGAAAAGAAATATCAAATCTCTACTAATTCAGAGACAAGTGCAGATATTATTCTAGATAGAGAATATCAGTTATCTGTTGAGGTTTATGTTGATAGAGTCCTTACTTCAGATAGTTCTATATTAGTAATCACTGATAGTAATGATGCTTCTTTCGGAGCTAATTTAGCTTATCCTCAAAATAATAAGTTAGCACTTGCAGAAGGCGACTATCTTTTTGATTTAAAGGTATTTAGGCAGAATGCTTTAACTCTTCCCCCTATTACTAGTACTCAGTGTGTAAATGTTCCTAAGGAGGGTTTACTTGGGTTTTTAGGTTTAGAAGAAGAAAAATGTACTACAATAAATGTTCCAAGTCAGACATTAACAAATGTTCTTTACGCTGGTGGAAAAATAAATCAGTATATTACACCTAGTGAACTTGAGGGTGCTTCTACTCTAAAGATCTATGCTACAAGTATAGGACTTCCTGCTAATTATGAAGATATTGCTTTGGGCTATGATAGAATTCAAACTAAATCATTATATGTTGAAATTGTATAGAAATCGTTTAAAACTTGATTTAGCTTAAAATAAGATAGAAAATGACAAAAAATAGAAGAGGAATAAACTTAGGTATTGTGGTTTTATTTTCAATTTTATTATCCACCCTGGTTTTTGCAGTAACAACGACTCCTACTGTTTTTTCTGGAACTACTACTCCTGGTTTTTCTGGTCCTTCTACTGTTGGAAGCTTCTCGCAGGTTAATGCTCAATATTTTTCTCCTAGTATGGGTAATTACTATAGTATGAACAGTTTTAGTGGTTATATGAGTGGGCCGGTTACTCAGGGTAATGAAGATGAAAGTTTCTTTGATATGCAATTATTTATCCCTCCTTTTAGTTGTGAACCTGCTGTTGTTAGAAGTGATCTGCTTGAAGAACAAAATGTTCCTGTTTTTTGTAGGCTTACATCTTTGAAATTAAATCCTGGAATAGATATCACTCGAATTGAAAGATTATCTATAACTACTAAAGAAGATAATCCTTATATCGCTGGTGTTGGATTTCATCCTGCCAGGGCTGCAATATCAAGTTTAACAAGTTCCTATAATAGTCCTACTTCAGATAATTTAGGGTACGTGGTTGTTGTTTTGAAAAGGCAAGAAACAGAACAACAGATGCCTGATAATGTAAATGTTACTCTCGCTGCAAGTATACAGTATGGAGCTAATAATGCCTATGGTGTTGGAGAAAATGAATTTTATTTACCTGTTCTAACTGATTCTGAATTTTCAAATAATATGCATGATTATAGTTTTTTTAATGGACAAGGTTATTTAAGAGTCGAGGATATAAGCGAAAATTCAGCTATTATTTCAATCTATTCTTCAACTAATGTTAAAATTTATTCAGACAGAATAGAAAGGGGAAGAACCTCTACTGATTTTTATTTACCTAATGGTTACTGGGGTCAAAGAATGAGAATAACTTTGAAAGAGATAACTATTCCCCAAACAAAGGCTAAATTTAGTGTTAATGGTAGAAATTATGAGGCTTATGAAGGCCAGAAGTTTTATGATGGGAAATGTACTCTGATTACTGCTACTGCTATTACTGGTGGAACCGGAAATGTTAAGGTTAGATGTGGGAGTCAAACTTATACTTTAAAAAGAAGTTTTAATCAAGTTAATTTTATTGTCGCATCTAGTGTTCAAAAATTGGGTATTGGTGAGAAAATAGATACTTCTTTAACTAGTAATTATTATCTAGTTCATGTAGGAAAAATAACTTCTAGTGATAGTGATTATGTTATTTTGGCAAAAGTTTCTGATTCTGCTCTTGAAGATGTTTCTGGAAAAAGAAAATTGTCTTCTGTAATAAGTGATTTGGATAATAAAATAAAAAAAGGAGGAGATCCCTCAAGTTATATTTCTACCTATAATGGTAAATCTACTAATATCAAATTGGTTTTTTTAAGTGAAAATTCAGAATTGGATGGAATAAAATTTGGTGGTTTGCTTGTAGAAGATAGTAGTTTGGTTGGTTTACCTTCAGAATATTTTGAAAAAACTATTAATGCTTATGATTATGTTAAAGATCAATATGGAGGACAACAATCTGATGAAAGAGGGTTTACACAATATAATTATGGTGCTTTAAGTCTATGGAAAGAATATGAATTAGCTGATTGGCTTGGACAAAAAGAAAAAAGACAAGAAATCCTTTCAAGAATTTTTAATGAATATCCTAGTTCTTTATGGAAGGGTAGAAGTTCTGAAACTCTTTTAACTTTTGCAGACGCTTATAGTGATGAGGGTTCTAGTGCATATAATGAAAAAGACAATCTCGCTGTAACCTTGCTTTCTGTCAATGAACCTTCACGAGAAGATATCAGTGCAGATGTAAGTTATTCTATTGGTGGTCAAGGAACTAATTCTGTTCTTGGAGCCTATATCGGAAAAGATTTGACTGAAGATACAACCTATAATTCAGAATATTCTCTAGTTGTTAAAGATATTGCTAATGAGTATATTAATATAAATTATTCTTGTCCTATTGCTAATAGTAGCAGAAGAATTGAGTCTAGAAGTATAAGGATTACAAAGACAACTGAAATAACGGGGTGTAGGGATAAAATAAAAGTTACTTTAGTAAGGAGTAATCTAAGAGAAGTAGCCAGGGTTGTTCTTACACCTAATGTTTATGGAAGAAGTAGAGAAAATAATTTTTCTTTCACAATTAATATTGAAAAAAGACCTGAGTCACTTACATTAACTCCTGCAGAAGCTAGTGCAAAAATGCAAGAGCTTGCAGAACAAATAGCTGAAATTAGAAATCTTACTGAAGATTTAGCAGAGGTCATCAAAGTTGGGAAACTTGGTTGTTGGGCTGCTTCTAATTTAATTAATCTTAAAAATTTGTTTAATGGGATGTCTGGAGGTTCTAGTGCTAGAACAGAAGTAATGCGTTACTGGAATCAGCATTGTGAAAGTGTTGAATTCCAAAAAACTCTTAGTGTTTCAAATGTCGATGATTGTATTGCTAAAAGTGGGGCCCAAATAGAGAAAGAGGTTGCTGCAATGCAAGGAATTTTAGGACAAGTTAATAATGAAGTTACTGCTGCAAAAAGTGCTGGTGAAAAAACTGCTAATGATAATGTCGCATTAGACTATAGGATAAATCAAGATCGAGCACAACTTTCTGGACTGACTTTGTTAGAATCTGAAGGGAAAAATGTTTCTAGTATTGGTGGTACTGCTATTTCTGAAATTATCGCTAAACTTAGTTCAAATTCTACCACTTTTTCAGACTATGCTGAACTAAGAAAAAATTATCTAGTAATGACTAACGACGTATTTAATCAGATGACTCAAGATTCTGCCTCAATGCAATTATATTCAAATTTAGTAAGTGTAAAGGCAAGACAGGATACTGTTACTAGTCAATCTAAACTACTTTTGGATGCAGATAATAATATTAGATATGCAGTTGTATCTAACCCAAAACAAGGTTCTTTGAGTGTTTATGACGGTTACAAATGGGGATTATCTCCAATTGGAGATTATACTAAAGCTGAAGATGTTAGCATTGAACAGGGCACCCCTATTGTTTTTGAAAGAAAAAATAATAAAAAAGGTATTCCAACAACTTATGTACATGTTTTACAATCTCAGGGAGATAATTATGTTTCTTTAGATGCCTATAAACTTAGTAATAATTCTAAACTTGTTATTAGATTGACTGAAGATGATTCTGTTTTAACAGGGCTTATTTTTCAAAATAGAATTGTTTATAATAATCGATGTAATAATTGTGATTTTATGAAAATGTTTACTTTAGAACCTAATAGGGGTATGCCTGCTTTACTTCCTTTTGATAAAGTTAATGGATGGTATGTTCAGACCAAACAAGTATTTCCGGGTTATGGGGAAAGAAGTGCTTATCAAGATTCAGGTAAGTTGAATACTTTTTGGCTATGTAATGTTGGAGAAGATGGTTTTATGGAAGGTACAACGAGCGGCGATATTTGTGGAAGATTTGATCTTTATACTGGAAATTCATTGGATCAATTTGCAGGGTTAACAGAAACTCAAACAAAACAATTAATTCAAAAGGCTATTGCCGCTGTTCAAAATGCCCAGGATCAATTAACACGAAATCCAAAGGCTACTCATATTAATATTAATGGTATGTCTTTAAGAGTTCAAGGTTCTGAAGGAGATAGCGGAAGTAAATGTACTGATTTTATGAGTGTAAAAGATTGTCAAATAATATTTAATTTTTGTGACCCTTTTGTTTGTCCTACTTCAAGATGTGATTTTGGCGGACAATATCAGGTGGATAATGTTATTCAATCAGGAATTATTGGAAGTACACTTTTGTGTTTACCTAATTTTATAGGATTACCTAATAATCGGGAGAATGGGGTTGTTTTACCTTTTTGTATAACCGGTATTCATGCTGGATTAAATGCGTGGGCAGACATACTTGAAAGTTATAGAGATTGTTTAAACGAAAGCATTACTACAAATAGAACTGTTGGAATTTGTGATGAAATACAAAGCTTTTATGCCTGCGATTTATTTTGGAGACAGATACAACCATTTGCGTCAGCTATATTCAGAAATTTCTTCTTAACTGTAACAGGTCAAGATAAATCAAGGGGTGGCGGAGAATATTTGTTTACTCAAGATTCTTGGAATAATATGGAAAAATCAACTAATAATATGAATAATTATTATGGTGCTAATTCTAATCTTCAATTCGGTGTTGATTCAATTGCTACTGCAGCTATTGATTCAAGTGATGTCTGCCAAATGGCTGTGTCTGCAACTTATCCAAATAGTTTTGATGCGATGCTCGAGCCAGAATCTCCTGTTCAATTTCATGCATTCTTTGAAGAAGCAACCTATACTACTGCAACAGTTCCTGCCAGTTCGAGATATAAGGTATTTTATGTAATCTCTGCTGGAAATGATTCAGGGCATTACTACACTGTTTATTTAAAAAGTGATCCTACTTCTTTAGGTTATACTAGTAAGCCAATGCAAGTTGTTGCAACAGGTTATGTTCCACAGGGTGGAAGAGCAAGCGAAACTAGGGATTTTATTGATGTTTCTGGATTTCAACAGGTTTGTGTAAGAATTGATACTCGAGAAGAATGTGGATTTAAATCAGTTTCAACTAGCGCTGCATTAAATTATTTAAAAGAGCAGGCAGTAAGTGAGCAAGCAACAACACCTGTAACAACAGAAACAGAATGTGTTGCTGGAAGTCAATTTAATGCTGGTGCATTCTTAACTCCAAATATTGGACAAGGAGTTAATCAATTTGTTAATCCGGATTTGTATAACCAAGGTGTTATAAGAGTTTGTGCTAGTAGGAATCCTGGAGAAGGAACACAGCCAGATAGATGGACTAATGTAGGTTATTGCGATGCTACTTCTGTAAGATGTTGGTTGGATACTAGAAGTGTTGAAAATGCAATTCAGGGTGCTGGAATTGAGAACTTAACTTTAGCACAAGCAGCACAGCTGGGAATTAATAATCTATTAAATTCAAGTGAAACTTATCTTGCTGGTAATCCTGCAAATGATGCTGTAACTAAATTGCTTCAAGTTTATACTGGACTTGCTAATCAGATAACTCAAAATTCTAAAATAGAAACTGCTTATACAGGGGATGTTGTTGATTCATTTGGAAAAACCTTTAAGGGAAAAACAATTGCTAATTTAGAAGAAGACTGGGCTTTATTAGATACTCGGCTTGTTGTTGCAACAGATAGAGCAAGACTTGCATTTGGAAAAGCATTTGTTTATGAAACTATTGCAAAAAATATTGGTAAGAAGACAGTGGTTCCTGATGTAGAAGGACAACTGGGTTATAATCCTTATGATTCTGGTTCTACTACAAATCAAACTTCTGATGCTGAAAATCCCTATAGCTATCTAACAGTGGATGCTAGTTTAATGGAAGTTTCTATGAATGAAAATATTTTATTAAAAATAAGGGATACTAAAGTCTATTACTTGAATAGTTCTGGTTCTGAAGTTCTTATTGGTTCTTATAGTACTGGATTAAAACAAATTACTATTACTTCTTCTAAATTAAGTTTAGTTAGTGAATCTGATAAAAGTGCAATTAATGGATTAAATGGTGCTACTCTTTTTTCAGAAGAGGGTATTGTTAATTTAGATTAGATTTTTTAGAAATATTTTGGATTAATTCTATCAATAATAAAAAGTGCGAGGATTAGGATTCGAACCTAAGAAGGCATTAGCCACTTGGTCCTAAGCCAAGTCCGTTTGACCGCTCCGGCATCCCCGCATAAAATAAGAATTAATTCCTGGTTTTTATATGTTTGTTTTTGCTTAAGTAAATTAATCTGGTTTGTTTAGCTAAGAATTATTTTTTCTTTTTCTCTTTTTCTGCTTTGTTCTCTGCTTCTTTTATCTTGATTTTGTCTTCTAAGTTCAGTCTATCTAACAGTTCTTTGTATCTGTTTCTTATTGTTACTTCTGTAATTCCTGCTACATCTGCTACTTCTCTTTGAGTTTTCTTTTCATCGTTTAATAATGCTGAAACATATAAGGCTGCTGCAGCAATTCCTGCTGGCCCTCTTCCACTAGTTAGTTCTGAACTTTCAGCTCTGCCTAATATTTTTATTGCTTCGTTTTGTGTTTTTGGAGATAAATGTAAAACATTTGCAAATCTTGAAATATAATCTTTTGGACTTGATGGAGTAGATTTAATTCCCATTTTTCTTACAATGAATCTATAGGTTCTTCCTATCTCTTTTCTTTCAACGTCGCTAGCATTTGAAATTTCATCTAATGTTCTTGGGATGTTATAGCTTCTACAAGCACTGTAGATACAGGCAGCAATAACTGATTCCATTGATCTTCCTCTAACTAAACCTCTTTGAAGAACATAATTGTAGATTCTAGACGCTTCATCTCTTACAACAGGAGGTAAGTTTAGGAAAGAAGCAACTCTTCTTAATTCAGACATTGCAAGTCTAAGATTTCTTTCAATAGAAGTTGAAACTCTTTCTTGCCATTTTTTTAATCTCAGGAACTTTCTAGTTTCATCTGTTTTTAATTTATAGATATCTGAAATTTCTCCAACATTAGTTGTTAAACCTTTATCGAACTTTTGATCGCTTAAAGGTGCTCCTCCACGACCTTTTTTCTCCTCACCATCAAAAGAGCCTTGCATTTCTTGAGAAGTATCAACAATTTTTTCTTCAACAACTAAACCACAATCATTACAGATGACTTCTCCCTTTTGATCATCATAATACAAGCTTATACTTCCACAATCCGGACATTTTTTTACATAGCTCATTTGTTTTTTGGTTTTTTTGTTTAGAATAGTTAGATTTATAAATAGAGGTGTCGGAGTTGGTTTATAAACCTTTCTATAACCTCAAGTATTGCTCGACGATAAAAAAATATTCTAAAAAGTGTTATTTTATAGTAATAGAACTAGAGTAGGAGTTAATTTAGTCTACTAGTACTGCATTAACAGAACCTTCTTGGCTTGGCCTATTTGTTATTCTTGCTTTTCCAAGCTCTGTATCAATAATTGCACCCTTAATTAGAACATTTTGTCGTGCTAAGAAACGATTTGCATGTGTTTCAAGAACATTTTTGATTTTTGCCTTCTTTGTCTTTCCTTTTTTGTCTGTGATGTTAGCAATATTACAAGATAATAAAACAACTTTTTTTGCTCCGCCCTTTCCTCTAAGAAATTTATTCTTCTTTTCACGAAGTTTAACTACTCTAGGAATTCCTGGGACTTCATCCTTTTTCTTTTTATGATTAGTATGATACTTTCCGCCTGATATTTTTCTTCCTTTTCTCATAAACTGTTTATAAAAAGTTGCTTTAAATACCTTTTGCTTTATCGAATAAAGCGACTTTTTGTTATTATATTCTAAATCAGAGATAACTTTAAAAAGAGTTCTTGCGCTAGAAGATTATGGCTAACGGAATCGAAAGACCTTTGGATATGCTTAATGCATCTAAGGGTAAAGAAATTTTGTTGCAGCTCAAGAACGACAAGCAAATTGTTGGTACTCTTGTGGCATTTGACATACACATTAATATTGTGTTAGAGAATGCTAGAGAACTTGAGAATAATGAAATGAAGAGAAAGCTTGGACTTGCTTTTGTTAGAGGCGATACAATCATCTTTATTTCACCAGCAACAAATTAAACCAAAAGAGAAATTAGGCGTTTTGCTCGTTTATTTCGCAGAGCAGAATTCTTAGATACTATGTTTTAGCTTGGGCTTTGAGAAACTTTATTAACTCCTTTTCGCTTTAATGTTCATGGGTGTTAGAAAGAATTATCCTGTTGAAATTACTACTTATCATTCTTGGAGAGAGTACACTCGACAAAATCCTGATTGGAATAAACATATAAGCTCAAGAATTGCTGGAGAATTAGCTAAGCTTAAACTAAAAGAAGAAGGGTTTTATGTTGAAAGAACTAGGATAATTCCTTTTGATCCTGTAACTCATAGGGCTGTTGAAGGCTTCTTAAAAACTTTGGATGAAGCTGAAGAAGCAACAAAAAATTCTAAATTGAGGTTTATGGTTAAAGGGGCTGCTTAACTATTCTTCTTCGAAACCCATAACTTTATGTCTTAAATAAGCCTCATCTCTTGCTCTTTCCCAAGCCCACCTATCACTTTCTTCGGAGTCTATAACTACTGGATTTAAGTCTGGTAAATCTACAACGTCTGGCCTTTTTGTAAAAAGAAGTAATTCTGGATCTAATGCAAATCTATCTTGATAATTTGTTTGTTTCGGCATTTTATTATTAATACTGTTATTTTTATTATTTAAGTCCTTCTTCCCAACGGGCTACTAATCTTTCGCTACCCTCTCTATCAGCTTCATAATCAATACCCATTTGGCAATGGGGGCAATCATTACTTAAATAAAGTTCTTCGGGTGTTGGGTTCCCGCAAATTCCACAGGTTATTAATTTAGATTTTCTGTAAATATTTGCAACAACTCTTTCTCCAGGAGTTGAAAACAGTTCTATTGTTCTGGCCATTTTAAACCATAATCTTCATTAAATCTTCAGCAATAATTGTGTTTTTGAATTGGGTTTTAGCTTCTTTTAAGATAAGTTTTTCATTATTATCATAACGCTGAGATAAGTGGGCTAGATAAAGAGCATTGGCTTTTGCTTTTTTGGCTATGCTTGCGGCTTGCTCTGCTGTTAAGTGTTCATGGAGTGTTGCTAATTCGATTTCATTGTTTAGGTAAACTGCTTCTGTTATAATGGTATTAGCATCTTTAGCGATTTTATGGCAATTATCATTTAATGCAGTATCTAAAATAAAAACAATTTTATTTTGTTCTGTTTTGTAGGTTACTTGGCTTGCTTTTATTTTCTTACCATTGAATTCAATATCTTTTCCTGCTTGTAGTTGTCCAAGTAAAGGCGAATTGGGTAATTTAAGTTGTTTAATTTTCTTTTTGTCTAGTCTTATTTTTTCTTTTTCTACAAAGGCATAGGCATTGCAAGGAATAGAATGTTGCATTGGCATTGCTTCGAGGTAAAAATCCTTTGTTTCTAAAAATTTTCCTTCTTCAATTTCTTGAACTTTAATTGGAATTTTATTATAGGGCACTAGAAGATTAATTAGTTCTCCTAAATCATTTTTGGTTCCTTTTGGGCCATAGACATAAAGTGTTTTATTATAACCATTAAGTAAAAGAGTTTGTAATAACCCTGCTATTCCTAAAATATGGTCTCCGTGCCAGTGAGTTATTAATAATCTGGTTAGTTTGCATGGATTTAAATGTGCCTTTCTGAATTGTCTTTGAGTTCCTTCTCCGCAATCCACGAGGATATTTTCTCCATTATATTGCAAAAGTATTGAAGTATGGTTCCTTCTAGAAGTAGGAATTGCTTGACTTGTACCTAAAAATGTTATGGGTATTTTTACCATGATTAGTAATATGAACTTGAGTTTATAAAAACTTCCTGCATGTCGAAAGGTTTATATATAAGTCATTATATACCCTTTATATATGGAAGAATCGACTATACTCCTTGATAAAAAAGTAATAGAAATGCTTAGACATGCAAAAGAACACCCTAAGCAAACCTATAATGAGCTCTTAGAAAAAATGGCTAAGATAATTTTAAAACTTAGAGAGAGAAATCAATATGATGAATTTTTACATAAAATTCAACAACCAAAAATGAAAGAGCTTTGGGACAATAAAGAAGATGAAATTTGGGATGAATTATAATGGAATACAAATTTGGCGATGTAGTTCTTGCCGAAGTGCAGTATACTGATACTTTCGATATTAAAAAGAGACCTTCTTTAGTGCTGTTTGAAGAAATGGGAAATGTGGTTGTTGCTGGAATTACATGTAATCTTAAAATGAAGGGCGTGTTACTTACAAAAAAAGAGGGTTTGCCAAAAGATAGTATAATAAAATTGAATTATATCTTTACAGTTCATGAAAAAATGATTAAGCGATTTTTATTAGAAGTATCTAAAGAAAAAAAAGAAATGATAAGAAAAGAATTAATCTCTAAAATTTCTAAACAAGCATAATTTTAAATACGCCTCTTTTCTCTTTTATTTGAAGCACCTGTAGCTCAGCCTGGATAGAGCACCAGCCTTCTAAGTTGGGGGTCCAAGGTTCAAATCCTTGCAGGTGCGTTTTATTATAAATGGGGAAGAAAAGTTTATTAAAAAAAGAGGTGATACTGGTTGAGCGGAAAATCTCATTTGCTAACTTTAAAAAAGGAGTGGATGAAGAAAAGATTTATGGACCCATCTCTTTAATCCTTTTGGGATTATATCTCTTGTTATTCCTATTTAATTTGATTAATCTAAATGTTTTCTTATTTGCTTTGTTAATACTTCTTTGGAATTTTTTTGTTTATTATCCATTTCATAAAACTATTATCTCAATATTAACTTTATTAGTAACTCTTATTCCTTTAATAATCGGGGGTTTTTTATTACTTTATTTTGATCGGGTCAATTTTTTGAGCATCGCTTATATCTCTTATTTTTGGTGGTTCTCAATGCTTGTTGCACTATTCTTGGAGTATTTTGCTTGTAAAAAGCACGATATTACACAAGTTGATATTTTTTTTGGTGCATGTAAGAGAATATTTGGTTCTTGGATTATTCCTCTTCTTGCATTACTTTCTTCTGCTGTTTTTTTATCTTTTGCTTCAACTTACTTCTTGTTTGGGCAACAGCATCTTTATCTGTGGGCTATAATTTTTGTTTTTTGGATTATAAGTGGGATTAGGACCTTCAAGTACAAGGTTTTAAAATAAGGGTCATTATAGAAAACATTTAAAACCTACTATTCTTCAAGACTTTATGCACCGATGGCACAATGGTACTGCGTCTGCCTGCAGAGCAGATTTTCGGGAGTTCGATTCTCCCTCGGTGCTTTTATTCATTTTTGTTAAATAAAAGATTTAAAAACTCTGGTTTCTTAAAAGATTTATGGCATCAAAGCAATTACATCCTGGAGCAAAATGGCTCTTTAGAGTAAATGCTATTTTTGGTGGAATTATATTTGCACTTATTATCTCTAGTTGGGTTTTTGGGTTTTTCAATGTTTTTAATGGTGACAGCATGGTTGGAGTTATTGTAACCTGTATTGTCTTTTTTTTGATTGTCCTTATTGTTCTGGTTGAAGTTTATGCGCGCTTTAGTTATAGATTCTGGCTTTATGAATTTACACAAGATCAGCTAAGAATTGAAAGAGGAATTATATGGAAAAAATATTCGAATATTCCTTACCAAAGAATACAAAATGTAGATATTACTCGGGGCGTGGTTGCAAGAATTTGTGGATTTTCTAGTGTGAATCTCCAAACAGCCGGATATTCAATGCCCGCAAGGGGTTCTCCTTCGGGTTTTTCAGAAGGCTATTTACCTGCTGTTTCAATTGCTGAAGCAGAACAAATTAGAGAAATGATTATCAAAAAGATTAGTAAGAGAAAAGGTAGCGGGCTGTAATTTTTCTAAATTTTATTTTTTGATTTAATTATTTAATATTAGGTTTATGAATATAATAATCCTTATAAACCTTAAATAATTTTGCTAAAGATGTTTAATGAAGAAATATTCGGGATGTTAAGGCGAAGTGTTGATAGAAAATTATTGGATTTGGAACCAGGTCTTATAAAAATAACTTATCAGTTTAATGGAGATCATACTGCAGAAGAATTAGCTTTAATTGCAACACCTTCTTTAGCTGACTGTTTAGGATTACCTAATAATGCTTTACAATACAGATTTTTTTTAAGAGATAGTATGAAAAATGCTAATATGAGGGGGGTTAAGGGGATTAAACCTTTTGGTGCCATTGGCGGACTTGAATTTCACGATCAACATATTGAAAGTGTTGAAGGAAGAACTATTAAATTAGCTCCTTCATTTTATGATTTTAAAAAGAATCATAATCATCTTGTAGTGGGCTGTAATAGTCCTTATTTTAAAGATACTATTGCTGAGATTGCTAGAACTCTTTCAGGTGCTGGTTTTAATGCTGAAGATTCTACTTGGGATGATTATAAGACTTGGGAAATTGGTAAATTAAAGGAGTTCTAAATTTTATTTATTGTTTAATAATTAATATTAAGTACTGTTGTATCTCGGGTTATTGCAAGTGAGTTTGGGCCAGCGATTCTTATTGTTAATTCTAGGCTTTGCTGTTTTATTGCTTTAGGGTCTAGGGGGATTGTTATTTTTTCTTCAGGTTCTGCTCCTGTTTTTGAGCCAATTAAATCATTGCCTTGGTAAACTTCTATTTTTTCTGTTGTTCCTGCATACTTGTGGTTATAAACTAAGAACTCTAATTCTACTTTTTTTGGAGTTCTTATTTCTTTTAATTTGAAACCTAATTCTAATCTTCCTCCTTTTCCATCTCTATCTATCGAGATGGATGGCCAATTACCCATTGAACCATCAGCCATAACATTAGATTCATATTCTGGTTTTATTCTTAAGCTTGCGGAATCTTTATGTGCTTGTGTGTTTGATGAAGAATTAGTATCTAAGTCGGTTCTGTAATCCCTTACTTTTTTTGCTTCATCTATTAATCCTTGACGAGTTAATTGGACTTGGATTTGGCCCAGGTAGGCACTAAATCTTTTTTTTATTTCGTCTAGGTCTTTTTCTCTTGCTGATTCGAGTTCGCCTGTTTTTCTGTTATAAAGTTCTTGCATTCTTTTTAATTCAGCCAAATTGTTAGAGGGGGTTGTTATTGCTTGTCCGGGATTAGAAATTTGTTGTTGAACTTGTTCGACTGCATTTAAATCTCCTTGTTCAATTGCGCGTTTTAATAATAGCTCTAAAGAAGCAAGATATTGTTTATTTAAGAAAAGATAATTTTCATTTCTTTCTTGATTTGCAGATTGAACTTGAATTCTATAACATTCTTGTGCCTGGCCTAATAATAGGTTTTCTTTTGGCTCTCTGGCATTTGTTGTACTGGCTGTAGAAATTAATAATGCTGCTAAACCTGCGATTATTCTGCTTGTTTTCTTCCTCATTTTGTTTAGAGGTGTAATAATACTCGTTTTATCTAGCCTATTCTGGTTTATTAATTTTACTAGTATTGGGGCTTTTATCTTGTAGTGCCTAATTCTGCTATTCTGGGCTATTTAGGCACTACGTAGTAAGGTTTAAATATCCGGGAGTAGTACCTAATTTGAGGGTTAGCGGGGGTTGGGGGAAAATGGTATTTATTGTAAAAAAGAAGATTAATGGGCAAGAATATTATTATCTTAGGGCGAGTTCTAGGGTTATAGTGAATGGAAGAAGCAAAGTTAAAGCAATAACCTTGGGGTATTTTGGTAAAGATAAGAAAAAAGCGCAAGAAAAACTGTTTGAAATGAATTGGATTGGCAATAATAAACTTAATAAACCTAGATTTGTAGAGCAGGATATGTCTAAAAAAATTGTTAAAATTACTTATTTTGTTCATGGAACCACTTTAGATAATGAAAGAGATGTTTCTTCTGGTTGGTTTGATGTTGAATTATCTAAGGTTGGAATAAAACAATCTGAAGAACTTCCTAAATTAATAGGCAATAAGAAGTTTGATGCTGTTTTTTCTTCTGATTTGAAGAGGGCTGTAAAATCTGCTGAAATTAGTTTTGGTAAGAACTATAACCTGATTCAGGATTCTAGATTAAGAGAATGTAATTATGGGGATTACAATACTAAACTTTCTAAAGTTGTTGAGCCGATGCAAGAAAAATGTGTTCATAAGAAGTTTCCTAATGGGGAAAGTTATGAGGATGTTAAAAAGAGAATTCTCTCTTTTTTATATTTTTTATTGGAGAATTATTCGGGTAAACATATTGCCATTATTGCGCATAAAGCACCACAATTAGTTTTAGATGTTTTGTTGAAAAATAAAACTTGGGAACAAGCTTTTCAAGGAGATTGGAGAAAAACTAGATCTTGGCAACCCGGCTGGGATTATGAGGTAAGCGAAACCCTTATTAATTCATTTAACAAACAAAAAGATATGGTTGAGAATAAAGAAAAAAGCGAAAAGAATGAAAAAAGCAAAATAAGTGTTGATGAATTAGCTAATTTTTGTAAGAGCGAGGGTTTTGTTTATAGAAGCAGTGATATTTATGGTGGTTTTTCTGGTTTCTGGGATTTTGGACCGCTTGGTATTGAACTCTTTAAGAATATAAAAGAAGATTGGTGGAATTATTTTGTTCATCAAAAAGAAAACATGACTGGAATAGAAGCGTCTATAATCTCACATCCTAAAACCTGGATTGCTTCAGGTCATGTTGCTAATTTTAGTGATGTTGCTGTTATTTGTAAAAAATGTAAGACTGCAACTAAAATAGATAAGAGTGAAGTTGGTAAAGTAAAATGTGATTGTGGTGGAGAATATGATGTTAAGGGGGAGTTTAGTTTAATGTTTAAGACAAAGGTTGGAGCAATAGATACTACTGATGCTTATCTTAGAGGTGAGACTGCTCAAGGTATGTTTTTGGATTTTAAATTAGTTCAACAAACAACAAGAAAGCAATTACCTTTTGGTATTGCACAAATAGGACGATGTTTTAGAAATGAAATTGCACCGAGAGACTTTTTGTTTAGGAGTCGGGAGTTTAATATAGCTGAATTTGAATTTTTTATTAATCCTGAAGAAAAGAAATGTGATTTGTTAGAAGATAAACATTTGAAATTAAAATTAAGACTTTTAGATACAGAAACCCAGCAAGCAGGTAAGACTGATTTGAAAGAAACAACTATTGGTGAAATGCTTTCTGAAAATAAATTAGAAGAGTGGCATGCTTATTGGTTGGCTGAACAAATTTTATGGTATCAATCAATTGGGCTTGAAGAAATTAAAATAAGGGAGCATACAAAAGAGGAGTTATCTCATTATTCAAGCGCAACTTTTGATATAGACTACGAATTTCCTTTTGGTAGTAAGGAGCTTGGTGGAATTGCAAATAGAGGGCAGTATGATTTAACTCAACACGCAAAAGCAAGCAGTCAAAAAATGGAAGTTAGAGACGAGAAATACAAAAATAATGTTGTTGCAAAAGTTATTGAGCCTACTTTTGGAATGGAAAGAGCATTTTTAGCAGTTATTACAAAGGCTTACAATTTTGATGAAAAAAGAAAGAATATTGTTTTAAAACTTGCTCCTAAACTTGCACCTGTTAAGGCAAGTGTTTTTCCAATAATTAAAGAAGAGCAATATGAAAAAATTGCTAAAGAAATTGCCGATGTTTTAAGAAAGGAGTGGAATATTGCATATGATAATTCCGGAAGTATTGGTAGGCGTTATAGTAGGAATGATGAAATAGGAACGCCAATGTGCATTACAATTGATGAGGAAACTCCGAAAGATAAGGCTGTTACAATAAGAGACAGAGATACAACAAAGCAAATTAGAGTTAAAATATTAGAGCTTCGTGAAGTTGTGAGAAAAGTTATTGATGGTGAAAATCTACTTGCCCTTGGTAAACTTGTGGAAACTAGAGTTAAGGAATAATTTAGAGTAAATTAAAATGAAAAAGCATATAAAAAGAGGGGTGTGGTCTTGGTTATTTACCTTAATTATTATTGCTCTTTTGGTTTTTATTGTGAGAGATATTGATTTTCTTAAAATTTATGAAGTATTGCAAAAGACACACCCTGTGTTTTTTGTATTGGCTGTTTTATCAACAGCGGCAGCTCTTTTAATAGCAAACTTGCGGTGGAAATTATATTTTAAAGGAATCTTAAATGTTGGTTTTTGGAGTTTGCTTGTTTATTTTTTTGGTGGAACTTTTTTTAATACTGTAACGCCTGGAAAAGCAGTTGGTGGAGAAGTAGCTAGAGCTTATTTTCTAGAGAAGAAATATAATAAACCTAAATCTAAATTATTAGCACCAATAATCGCGGATAAATCGGTTTATTTGGTTATTTTATTTATTTTAACTTTCCTTTCGCTTATCTATTCTTTTATATTTTTTAATTTTAATGCCGCTACAGAAGTATTTTTTACTATTCTTCTTGTATTTTTGTTTTTTATATTGAGTATGGTATTTTACTTTTTTATTAAACACAAAAGTATTAACTTGAAGGGTTTGTTTGGCTTCTTCTTTAGATTTAAAAGAATAAAGCAGAAGTTTAAATCAAGAAGAGCTTATGATTCTTTCATTAAGAAAAAAATTAATGAATTTAATAAAGCATACTCAAAAATTGTTTATGATAGAACCCTTATTTACAAGGGTATTTTTCTTTCATTACTTTATTGGTTCTTGACTTTTTTAACTGCTTTTTTCTTGTTTCTCGGCTTTGGCTTTAGTATAAGCTTCTTGCACATAGCAGTTGTTTTTATAATTAGTTATTTTATCGGCGATATCTCGCCTATTCCTGGCGGAATTGGTTTAACAGAGGGAGCAATGTTCTTGATGTATTCAAATATAGGAATTTCAAGAGAATTATCTATCCTTGTAGTTTTACTTAATGCCTTTATTTATTATTTCTTTAGTTTATTGGTTGGTGGGCTCTGCTGGCTTTATCTAAGATATACTTTTAATTGGAAAAAACAGGAGAATAAAAAATAAAAGATGGAAACCCTTCTTATTGCAGTAATCTTAGCACTAATACCTGTTTTATCTTGGTTTATACAATATCATCTTGCTAAAATTGATGGAAAATTAAAATTATTTGAAAAACATCTTTCAGTCTATTATTTTGATTGGGTTTTTGTGGTTTTTAATCTCTTGTGGATTTATTCTGTATCTTTTAATTATTTTATTATAGTATTTTCTTTAATAGTTTCTTTAATTGTTACTTCTCTGATCCATATTTTTTGGAAGAAATTACATATAAAAGAAAAAAAGCCAGTGTATATGTATGACTTAAAAAAGAGAAAGATTACTCCTGCAGGGGTTTGGCATTTCCTTTATCACTTTATACAATTATTTTTAATTATTGTCTTCTTACTTTCCGATGTTTCTAATATTTATTCTTATTTAGCTTTGTTTTGTTTGTTTTTGTTCTTTGTTGGTGCTACTTTCTCTTCTAAAAGTATACATGGTAAAGTTAGTTTAACTGATTGGCCCTTTTTGATACTTGGTTTTATTATCTTCTTTATCAAGTTTTTTAGAATTTTGATTTAATGAATAAATGGACCCATCGAGCTTAAAAAATTGATATTTTCTAATCCGTAAAGTGCATAGCTACTTTCCGTAATTGAACTCTTCTCGTTCAATTCTCTTTTTATGGACCCATCGAGCTTAAAAAATTGATATTTTCTAATCCGTAAAGTGCATAGCTACTTTCCGTAATTGAACTCTTCTCGTTCAATTCTCTTTTTATGGACCCATCGAGAATTGAACTCGAGTCTCCTGACTGCCAGCCAAGCATTCTACCACTGAACCATGGGCCCCTGTTTCTCTTAAGATGGAATGGTTTAAAAATGTAATTTATCTTTAATGAGGATGGAAAGTGTTTGGTTGTATAGTTTAGTTAGTGTTTTTGTTATAAGCTTAATTTCTATAATTGGTATTTTCGGTTTGGCTATTAAAGCTGAGAAGTTGAAAAAGATTTTAATTTATTTAATTAGCTTTTCAGCAGGAGCCCTGTTTGGAGATGTGTTTATACATCTGTTGCCTGAAATTTCTGGTGCTGGTTTTACTTTAAGTTATTCTTTATATATTATTTTAGGAATACTTCTCTTTTTTTCACTTGAGAAATTTATTCATTGGAGACATTGTCACATGCCCATTACAAGCCATCATATCCATCCTTTTGCATATATGAATTTATTTGGAGATTCGTTACATAATTTTATTGATGGTTTAATAATTGCTGCAAGTTATATTGTAAGCATACCTGCTGGAATTGCTACAACAATAGCTGTTTTACTTCATGAGATTCCTCAAGAAATAGGTGACTTTGGGGTTTTACTTTATGCTGGTTTCAGTAAGGGTAAGGCAATACTTCTTAATTTTTTAACAGCACTTACTGCTATTTTAGGAGCAATTATTGCTTTGTTGCTTAATAGGGTTGTAAATAATATAGAAATCCCATTGGTGTGCTTGGCAGTTGGTGGATTCTTGTATATCGCTGGTTCAGACTTGATTCCCGAATTGCATAAGGAGACCTCAATAAGGGTTTCTTTAATACAAATAATAACATTCATAATTGGTGTTGCAGTTATGGCACTATTATTGTTGCTAGAATAACAGTAGTTCTCAAGGCTTAAAAACCCTAATTTGCTTTTATTACCATGGAAAAAACAAAGGTGAAGTTTTGGGTGGATTTATTAATGTTTTTAGATTTTTTAGCTTTAGCTATTTCTGGTTTTGTTCTTTGGTTTGTTGTTCCAAGAGGTTCTGGTAAACTTGGAGCGAGTTTTATTTTTCTTAGGGAAACATGGTTGAGTATTCATGATGTTACTTCTGTTATAGTTGTTGTTTTGATTTTAATACATCTTATCCTAAATTGGGCTTGGATTAAATCAGTTACAAAAAGTACCCTTACAAAAAATAATAGAAATAAATAAAAAGCCTTGTTCTTAGATAATCTTATGGTAGAAAATTGTATATTTTGCAAAATAGCTGCAGGAGAGTTTGACTGCGCTAAGATTTGGGAAGATGAAAATTATCTTGCTTTTTTAGATATCATGCCTAACACTAAAGGAATGACCTTAGTTATACCTAAAAAACATTTTGATAGTTATGCTTTTGATATGCCTGATTCTGATTATTCTGGACTATTGGTTGCTGCTAAGAATGTTGTTGGTATTTTAGAAAAAGGACTTGGAGTTAAAAGAGTCGGTTTGGTTATGGAGGGTTTGGGTGTTAATCATGTACACATGAAACTTTATCCTATGCATGGACTTAAAGATAAATTTCAAGAACAATGGGCTAGTGAAAAAAAATTTTATGAAAAATACGAGGGCTTTTTGAGTACTCATACTGGCCCAAAAAAAGAGTTATCTGAACTTAAAACCATTGCAGAAGAAATACTCAATAATTCTAAATAATTTTTTATTTGTTCTTCGTTCAATCCTCTAGAATAATATTAAAATGGCTGGAGAGAGCTTAGAAAATTAATATTTTCTAATCCGTAAAGTGCATAGCTACTTTCCGTAATTGAACTCTGTTCGTTCAATCCTCTAGAATAATATTAAAATGGCTGGAGAGAGAATTGAACTCTCGACATCGGCCTTATGAGAGCCGTGTTCTACCACTGAACTACCCAGCCATAACTGTTAAAAAACCAAGCCAAAAAGGATTTTTAAACCTTGTTTACCTGTTCTTTTTATAAAAAAGAGGTAAAAATGGCTGGAGAAGAGTTTATAGGAAATTTAAGTACAATTGCTGGAAATAAGACTGGAGATGTTTTAAGGGGGGTTTTTGGTATACTTACTAATGTTCCCGGATTTGATTTACTTGTAAGAATATTCCAGGTCGTAGGGGTTTTATTTATTATTTATCTAGTTTTTATGATTATTAGGGCTTTTGCTGGTTGGAAATCTGCACAAAAACTGAGTGTTATTGCTAAAAATATAGGAGAGATTAATAAGAAGTTAGATATTGTAATAGGTAAAAAAAGTAGCGACTCTGATAAAGACAAAAAGAAAAAATAATTCTACTATATCTCTTTTCTACTTTTTATCTTCTTAAAACTATCTCAATAATAGAAACATTAACTTTCTTACCTTCTTTGTTTTCAAATTCTTCGCTATCTATTTTTATATCTTCTATTTTTATATTTTCTTCTTTTAAAAAACGTTTCGCAGAGAATTCAGCTACATCAACTGCTCTTGAGATAAATTTTCCTCTTGCTCGGATTATAACTTCCTTTTGACCCTTTGTTTTAAACTGTGTAACCACACCAGTGATATAATTCATAAAAGGCTTCTCGCCAATGTATATTACATTATCTATTTCTGGTTTTTCTGTTGTTTCTGTCATTTTAAAATTTTAAATTACTTGTTGTTTCTCTCTTTTTGCTTTTTCGTTTCTTTTTATTCTTGTTATGTATCCTGCAATCTTATTCCTAAGACTTTTACTAGGCATATTTTTTCCTAAAAGAGGTTTATTTGCATCAAAGGTATCACTAAAGTTGTTTTCTTCTTTTAATAGTCCTCGCGCCGTACGTTTTATTAATGCGCCTTTTATTCTACCCATAATATGCTTGAATTTTTAGTGTTTTTAAAGCTTATTGTTTAGAAATAAATAGATTATTATTCAAATTTATCAATGGAATTTAGACTTTTGTAGGCTTCTATTGTTTCTTTTGTCTTTTTTGGAAGTTCACCTTTAAAAAATATTAAATAATCTAGCCCAAAACTTGCTGCTTTTTTATAAGCTTTTATTAATTCTTCTTCGTCTACTCGTTTTCTATCAAGTGCAAACAAGAGTAGTTCTTTTTCTTCTTTTTTTACTTTAGCTATTACCTGTTTTTTATCAAATTCTATAACTTCTAGGAAATCTATGCCTTTCTTAATAAGGTTTTCTTTTACTTCATTAAGGAAAGAGTCGTCTATTGCCTTTTTTATTGCTACTGGTTTCTTTCTAGGTTTTTTAATTTCTTCTGGTTTTTTTAGTAATTCTGTTTTTAATAGTTCAAGCTCTTTATTTCTTTCTTCAAGCTCTTTTTTAATTTCTTCAACTTCTTTACTTTTTTCTTCTTCTAACTTTTCCTTTTTAATCTCCTCTTGCTTTACTTTTTTAATTTCTTCTTGTTTTTCTTCAAATCTTTCTTCGGGTGTTTTGAATTCATTTTTTTGATCTATCATTGTATCCATAATTTTTTCAGTTATCTTTCTTTCTTCTTTTTCTTGAGTTTTTTCTATAGTCTTTGGTTCTCCTTGAGCTAAGAAGTATTTCCAAACTATTCTATCTCCTGTTTTTAGTGGGATCGCAAAATCTTTTAGACTTCTTAGTGCTACTCTTATTACTGGTGTTTGTTCTCTATCCTCTAGAAAGTTTTTTTCTTTTAATAGGGTTTGAGCTTCTCTTTCTTTAGGGCCTAAATAATTTGTAAAATTTTCTAGCATATTTATTTTATTTGGAACAAAATATAATGGAGAACCGCCTACCTTCATATTGCTTATTTTAACTATGCCCTCTGATGCTAATTCTGAAAGAAAAGCAGAAGTAAAAATTGAATTTAAGCCAGTTACTTTTGCTAATTGGACTGGTAGACTTGGACCCTTTTCTTCTAGAGACCTTATTATTTTTTCTTTTACTATTTTTGCATCTATTTTTTCCATTTTACGGCTTTTTCCAGTTAACTTCAAAATAGGTGATGTCATCTTCTGAATCAATTATTGCTAATAAAAGAGTTTTGGCTGTTGAATGAGCAATTCTTGCTTTAGAACAAAAATCTTCTGGATTTATTTTATTTTTTTCTTCAATGATTCCCACTAGGTATTTTGCATGATTAACTCCGGGTTTTTGTCCTTTTTCATAACATCTAAAGTCAACTCCAAATTTTAATCCTGCTTTTAAAGTATATCCTTTTTGTTTTAAATCCTTGAAAACTTTGTATTTCTGTTCTATTCGCTTGTCTTTTTTATTGTATCTTTTTAATAATTCATCAAAACTAATATTTTTGCTTTGCTTTATCAATTCTGCTTTTTTTATTTGTATTAGATAAAGGACTTCGTAGATTGAATAGACTATTTTCGATTCTTTTTTCTCTCCTAAACTGCTTTTTTGGAATAAAGCTCTAGCTAATTCTGAATTTGAAGAGAATTCATTGTTAATTTCTTGGATTGTTAATCTGTTGTCCATATTATTATGCATTGCAAAAAATATATAAACCTATGTTTTTTAGTATTATAATGAATAGACTAACACAACAATTGATTCTAGCACTGTTGTTAGTCGTGGCTCTCTTATAGAAAGCCATTTTTAACTAAAATTTTCTAATAAAAATGGCTTATAACAATTATCCCTATTTTGAATTTCTGAAAGGAGGTTTTTCTTAGCATAGCATGAAATCAGATGAAATACCAGTTATTTCTTTGGAAGATGTTACGGCAAATAGTTGGGAAAGAGTAGCACCCTTTGAAACTGTTGTAGTACCTGCCGGGGTACCTCACGCAATTGTTAGAGACTCTAATTGTAGCGATGTTGGTATTGCTTATTTTAAATCGGGAAAGAATAGACCAGTCAGGGCGAGAGCATTTCCTAAAGGTATTAGTTATCTTTTTTGGAATCAGGCAGGAACCGTAAGAATAGCTCCTTCAATTAGTAATTATTAGCTTCCAATTAATTTAAAAACCTGAATGAATAATTAGGATTATGTTAAAAAAGAAAATAGTAAGGTCTAGTGAACTTCCCGTAGAACCAATTAATTTTTCTCAGATAGAGAAGAAATGGCAGGATGCCTGGGACAACTCTAAGGTATTTGAAGTTAAAGAAGACTCCAAGAAAAAAAAGTGTTATGTTCTTGAAATGTTTCCCTATCCTTCTGCAACTGGATTGCATATTGGGCATGCTTTTAATTTTGTGATAGGGGATGTTTTCTCTAGGTTTAAAAGAATGTCGGGGTTTAATGTTCTTTATCCAATGGGCTATGATTCCTTAGGACTTCCGGCTGAAAATGCGGCAATAAAAGCAGGACAGCATCCGCAAGATTATACAGGCAAATCAATTAAAAACTTCATAAAACAACAAAGAACCCTTGGTTTAAGTTATGATTGGACGAGAACAGTAAATACTGCTGATCCTAGTTATTATAAATGGGACCAATGGATTTTTTTGAAGATGTTTGAAAGAGGATTGATTTATCAAAAAGAAGCTGCTGTTAATTGGTGTAGTAAGTGTAATACTATTTTAGCTAATGAGCAAGTACAAGGTGGTAAATGCTGGCGCCATGGAGATACGGATGTTGAATTAAAACAAATGAATCAATGGTTCATTAAGATTACAGATTATGCTGATAGACTTTTGGAAGGACATAAAACTTTGAAGTGGCCTGAAAAAACAATTGCCATGCAAAAGAATTGGATTGGCAAATCATTTGGAACTGAGATAGATTTTGAAATAGTAAACCCTGATGAAAAGATTTCTAACGTTATTGTGGTTCATGGTTCTCCTAGTGAAGACAGGACAAGGGAAAAAGATTATGTTCTTGATAGTAAAAAGTCTTGGATTGGTTGGATTAAAAAAGAGTTAGAAAAAAAAGGAGTTAGTTGTTTCTGTCCACAAATGCCTCTCCCTTGGAACCCGAAATATTCGGAATGGAAAAAAGAATTTGAAAAAATTTCTATAGATGAAAATTCTGTTTTGGTAGGGCATTCAGCAGGAGGGGGTTTTTTAGTTAGGTGGCTCGGAGAAGAAAAAAAGAAAGTAAGGAAATTAATTTTAGTTTCACCGGGAAAAGTTGGAAAGTCGGATAGACTAAAAGCATTTTATGGAAATAAGTTTTACCAGGAAGTTAAGGAATTAGTAAAAGAAAAAATAGTTATTTATACTTCTAAAGATGATCTTGATTATCATATAATCTCTGCTAAAGAATATGCAGAAGAGTTTAAGGGAAGTTTAGTTGAGTTTGGTAATGGTTATGGTCATTTTACTTCTAAAACCCTGGTTGGCAAGGAATTTTCAGAATTATTAAATGAAATATTACATGAGAAGTGGAAAATATTCACAACAAGGCCAGATACTATTTTTGGAGTAACATTTATGGTTGTATCTAGTCAACATAAAAGATTATGGGATTTAGTAACAAAAAAACAAAAACCGGCTGTTGAGAAATTCTTGAAAAAGCTAAGATCTGTTTCTGAAAAAGAACTTGCAGAAATGGAAAAAGAAGGAGTCTTTACAGGAAGTTATGCGATTAATCCCGCTAATGGCGAGAAAGTTCCTGTTTATGCAGGTAATTTTGTTGTTGCAGATTATGGTGCCGGGATGGTAATGGCTGTTCCTGCTCATGACCAGAGAGATTTTGAGTTTGCTAAGAAATATAAAATTCCTATTAAACAGGTTATTAGTGGGGAAATAAGTTCTAGTAGAGCTTGGACAGAAAATGGCAAGCTTGTTAACTCTGGGGAATTTAATGGGTTGGATAATGAAAAAGCAAAACAGAAAATAACAGAATGGTTGATATTTAAGAAACTTGCTAGAAAAAAAGTTAACTTTAAGTTAAGAGATTGGAGTGTTGCTAGGCAAAGATATTGGGGGACCCCTATACCCTTAATACATTGTTCTAAATGCGGTATTGTACCTGTTCCTGAAAAAGATTTACCTGTTGAATTGCCTAAGGAAGTTAAGTTTGGTGTTGGAAATCCTCTTTTAACAAATAAAAAGTGGTTAGAAGTTAAATGTCCTCAATGTAATGGTAAGGCAACTAGAGAAGCTAATACCATGGATACCTTTGTCAATTCTTCATGGTATTTTTTTAGATATTGTGATCCTAAAAATAATAATGAAATTTTTTCTAAAGAAAAAGCAAAGTATTGGATGCCTATTGATCTCTATATTGGTGGAGCAGAGCATACTTGTATGCATTTAATTTATTGCAGATTTTATACAATGTTTTTGCACGATTTAGGACTTGTTGATTTCGATGAGCCTGCTCCAAGAGTTTTTCATCAAGGGATGATTAATGATGAAAAAGGAGAAAGAATGTCTAAGTCTAAGGGTAATGGAATAGAACCTTTAGAAACAATGGCTAAATATGGTGTGGATACAACAAGATTCTTTTTACTTTCTGAAGCTTCTCCTGATAAAGGTTTTAATTGGAGCGATACCGGAATTCAGGGCGCATTAAGAATAGCGAAAAAGATTTTATTAATTTCTCAAAACATCAAGTTCGGAAAAGATTCGCAAGAATTACTTGTTAAGCTGAATAGGTCCATAAAAAACATAACCGAACAGATTGAAACTTTAGATTATAGAAAATCTACAATTGAACTTAGAGAATTATTTGATTTGATTTCAAAACAAAAGGAAGTTTCTAAAGAATCTTTTGGCAAGGCACTTAAACTTCTTGCTCCGTTTTGTCCACATATTGCAGAAGAGTTATGGGCTAAGATTGGAAATAATAAATCAGGCAGGGAATTTATTTCAATAGCAGAATGGCCTAAATTCGAAAAAGTAAAAGAAAATATAACAAAGGAAGATTTAAATGAAAAGATTATAACTTACTTAAAAACTATTCTAGAAAAATTTCCAGATAAGAAAAATGTCTTCTTATATGTTTTACCTTTTGAAGTAGATCAGGTAGATGCTGGAAAAATTTCTAAAGCAGTAAATAGAATGATAGATGTATGGTCGGTTAATGAACCATCTAAGTATGATCCTAATAATATGTCAAAAAAAGCCTTACCAGGAAGACCTGGTGTTTGGCTTGAGTAGCCGAATAATTTAAATATCATCGGTTCTTAATTAAAAAAAAAGATGGAACAATCTAAAAATAATAAAACTGTTATTCAAACAATTCATGGTAAAAGAACATTCGGACAAAAAGCAGCAGATAGATTAACAAAAATTGCAGGTAGTTGGGGGTTTATTGGTTTTTTTGTTTTATTTATTATTGTTTGGATGGCTATCAATGTTTATGCTTGGATTCGTTCTTGGGATCCTTATCCATTTATTTTATTAAATCTTATTTTATCTTGTTTGGCTGCTTTGCAGGCACCTATTATTTTAATGAGCCAAAATAGGGAGGCTGAAAAGGACAGAAGAAAAGCAGAATATGATTATAGGGTTAATGTAAAAGCAGAAGTAGAAATAAGAGATATTAAAAGACAATTAAATAGAATCGAAAATAAAATTAGTCATTAAACTTGAAAGGAGGTGAAAAATGGTATTAAGTGAAAATATGTTGAATGGTGGAATAATAGCTCTTATTTTAGGGGCTCTAGTTTTCTTTATAGTTATCGGAGTAATCTTGTGGGTTTATACATCCCTTGCTTTTATGGCTATTGCTAAGAAAGCTAAACTTAAAACTCCAGGTATTGCTTGGATTCCTCTTGTAGGGCCAATGATTGTTGCTTTTCAAGCATCTAAGATGCATTGGTGGCCTTGGCTGTTATTCATTGGATGTTTTATTCCAGTTCTTAATTTAATCGTAACTATTGCTTTAGTTGTTATGTTTACAATCTGGCAATGGGAAATGTTTGAAAAAATTAAGAAACCCGGATGGTGGTCTATTCTCTGTTTGATATCTCCACTGAATTTGATATTCTGGGGAATCGCTGCTTGGAGTAAATAATTATTTTTTATTTTTCTTTTTTTTTATTGCTTTACTTTTTTTTGAATTTTTTTAGATTAAATTTATAAACCTAGTTTTTTATTTATTCTTTATGGTGTCTAAATGATTTTAAAAAACTTTTCAAGGAGAATACTTTTAAGTATAACGGGTCGAACAGAAGAACAATGGAGAACTAATCTTGCAGAAGTAGAAAAAAGAAGGTTGAAGAAGGTTGCTCTTTTTTTAGAGTTTTATAATAAAGAAGAAAGGCAGAAGATTTATTTGGCAATCAATAAATCGCGTATTAAAACTATCCCATTAGTTCATATTAAGGATGATATGGATTATGAAGAACTTGTTTTTTTAAAGAAGCGATTTAAGACAAAGTGTTTTAATATTCATGAGTCACATTTTAATCACCTCCCAAGGTGGAAAGACTTTTCTAAATATATTTATCTAGAAATGAATTACGATAATGATATACCTAAAAATGTTGATATGAAGAAAATTGGGGGTTTTTGTATTGACTTATCTCATTTTATGGCTGCTAAGGCTAGAAAAGCAGCAGAATATCAATTTGTTTTAAGTTATAAGGACAGAAAAGATCTTTTTTTGTGTAATCATTTAAATGGTTATGATCCTAAAGAAAAAAAGGACGTTCATACTGTTAAGAGTTTTAAGGATTTTGATTATTTGAAAGAGCTTCCTGAATTTGTGTTTGGAAAATATATTGCTATAGAAACATTTAATTATATTCCTGAGCAAATCAAATTTAAAAAATACTTAGTGAAAATGTTGAATAAACAATTTAAGGTTTGGTTTTAATTTTCTAATACTGCTTTTATTCTTCTTACACCAGCACTAGAAGATTCTTCTTTAATAATTTTGAACTTTCCTAGTTCGCTTGTGTTTTTTACATGTGGACCTGTGCAAATTTCTTTATTTACTGGTTTTTTATTCTTATCTAGTACAGTATAAACTGAAACTATTTCCGGATATTTTGTTCCAAACTCTCCATGAGCGCCTTGCTCCAGAGCTTTTTTTAGAGGTAATTCTTCTTTTTTTACTTCTAATTTAAGGTTTATTTTATTATTTATCCAATCTTCTATTTGTTTTTGTTCCTCGGGGGTTATTTTCCTAGGGAAATTAAAGTCAAAACGTAGTCGTTCTGGATTTATATTGGATCCCTTTTGAGCAATAGAGTTGTCTTTTAGTACTTGCTTTAGGGCTTCATTTAATAGATGACAAGCAGTATGCAATTTTGTTGTTGCTTGACTATCGTCTGCTAGACCTGATTTGAATTGTCCCGAACTTGCGGTTCTTGATAATTCCTGATGAATACAACATTCTTTTTTGAATCCTTCTTCATCAATTTTTATATTTTTTTCTCTTGCAAGTTCTTGGGTCATTTCTATTGGGAAACCATAACTTTGATAGAGTAAGAAAGCATCTTTACAATTAATCTCTTTCTTTTCAGTGGCTATTTTTTCAAACTCCTTTAATCCTTTTTCAAGTGTTAATCCAAATTTATTTTCTTCTTTACTCAATTCAGTTATTATTTGATTTTTATTTTTCTTTAGTTCTGCGTAATCGGGATAAATACTAATTATAGAATCAACTAGTTTATGCGTGAAATTATCGTCTATTCCTAAAATTTTTCCATATCTTATAGCTCTTCTTATTAATCTTCTTAGAACATAACCTCTTTCAGTATTACTTGGAGTAACATTATCGGAAAGAATCATTGCGCTTGCTTTAATATGGTCTGCTATAATTCTCATTGCTCTAGTGTCTTCTTCATTTTTACCATATTTTTTCCCGGAAAGTTTTTCTATTTCTTTTATCATTGGCTGCCAAACATCAGTTAGGTAATTATCTTCATAATAGTTTACAACAGCAAGAACTCTTTCTAATCCTCTGCCATTATCTATATTTTTTTGTTTCGAAGGAATATATTTTTCAGGAGCTATTTTGGTGAATCCCATTAAAACATCATTCCAAATTTCAACCCATCTTTTATCTTTGGGGTCAAATTTCTTTGGAGTTTTTACTTTATTTCCTTCCCAATAAAATAATTCTGTGCAGGGTCCACAGGGAGTATTATTACTTGGATGCTCCCACCAATTGTCTTCAAGATAAGCGATTCTATCTTTATCTATTCCAAAAGATTTCCATATTTCTGCAGATTCTTCATCTTTCGGAGAATTTTTATTTCCCTTAAAGACTGTAACTGCAATTTTATTTTTATCAAACCCCAGAATTTTTATTGCAAATTCAAAACTCCACTCTATAGCTTCTTCTTTAAAATAATCTCCTAAACTCCAATTACCTAACATCTCAAAAAAAGTGTGGTGGCAGGTATCACCTACTTCATCTATATCTCCTGTTCTAATGCATTTTTGAACATCTACTAAACGCTTTCCTAGGGGGTGTGGCTGTCCTAATAAGAATGGAATAAGAGGATGCATGCCTGCTGTTGTAAATAGTACTGTGGGGTCATTGGCAGGTACTAGGCTAGAACCTGGAATTTCTTTGTGGTTGTGTTTCTTAAAAAATTCAATATACTTTTTTATTAATTCTTTTCTTGTTATCATAAAATCTTTAAGTTTATGGTGTTTAAAAATTATTCTTTAGTCTATTTTTACTAATTTTACCTAGAAATAAAGTTGTTTATTCTAAACTAGCCAGCTTGGCTTGAATTTCTTCAATTTGGGATTCTATATCGCTCCTTTTTCTTTCTGGAATCGTTCTTCTAACTTTCTTTTCTTTATTATCTATTATTCTTTCTTTTTTTGGTACTGTTTTTAATAATTTAGCTTGTCTTAATTCTTCTGTAGGTAGGATCGGTTGTATGGCTTTTACTAATTCTCCTATTTCAAGCATTCTCCTCTTGATTAAAGTTTTTAGAATGAATTCCTCTTTCCTTAATTTATTATACATTCGGGTGTGCTGAATTATTTCAAGTAAGTTCCTTTCAATTAAGAGTGTATCTTTCTTTAATAAAACTGCTTTACCATAATCTATTTTTATATGTATACTTCCTGCCATTTTTTTGAATTGGTTGATTATATCTTTTTGAATAAAGAATTATCAATATTTTCAACTTTTTCTTTAATAGAAATAACCTCTATTTCCCAAGATTTTAATTCAGCATCTTCCTTTTCTTTTACGTTCTTTAATTTTTTTAATGTTTCTTCAATCTCCATTACCTTATCTTTTATTTGTTCGAATTTTTCTACTGCTTCTTTAAATTTTTCTAGCTTTACAAAAATTGGTTCTTTTTCTAGGGTGAAGTTCTTTATTTCATTCTTATAGGCTGTTGGTAATTCAGATAGTTCTATTGTTCTTTTTTCTTCTTCGGAGTCATCAATCATGTAACCCGGTGAATCATTTTCTCCAGAAACAGTACTTTTTATTGCTTGTAATCCCATATTATTTCCAATTTGCGTTTTTGGAAAGGTTGGAAGTGGTGGAATTGTTTCTCTTTCCTCGGGTAATTCGGGTAACTCTGGAAGCTCTGGAGAATTTGGCAAGTCTGGTAATTCTAGACTTCTTTTTTTCACTTCTTTTTTAAAAAAATTCATTTAATCTTTACTAACCTCTTTTTCTGATATTATTACGCCTGGCTTGTTTTTAAATCTTACCCTATTTCTAATTGCTAATCCTTTCCTGATTTTCAAATAGGATAATACGAAGGATTTTTAAACCAATCTAACTTTTAGAAGATTATGCAAATAAACCTTCTAAAAAAAATTGTTGAAAAAACAGCAGGTCCGACAGCAGTTCGTATCGTGGATTTGTTATATGACAAGAAAGATATCAATGAATTTTTAATTGCTAAAAAACTTGAATTAACTATCAACCAGACCCGTAATCTTCTTTATAGATTATCTCATTTAGGAATTCTTTCCTCGATAAGAAAGAAAGATAAAAGAAAAGGATGGTATATTTATTTTTGGACTTTTAATGTTTTAAGGTCTTTAGAAGTTCTTGAAGAAAATATTTCTCAAGAAATTGCAGCTATGAAGAAAGAATTAGCTACTAGACAGCAAAAAAGATCTTATAAGTGCAAAATGTGTGGTAGAGAGCTTAATGAAGAGAGCGCCTTAATTAGTAATTTTGTTTGTCATGAGTGTGGAGAGGTTTTTGAATTAGCAGATAATAAGCTGGCTATTGAGGAGATACTTAAGAATATTAATCGGGTTGAAAAAGAGCTTGTGCATGTTCAAAGTGAGGTTCTTCTTGAGAAGGAAAAGCTAGATAAAAAACTTTCTAGAAATTTGAAGAGAGAAGAAAAGAAGAAGAAAGAAATTAGAAAGAAGAATAGAGAAATAAAGTTAAAGTTGTCTAAAAAAAATAAACCTGTCAGTTTAAATAAATCTAAGATTAAAAAGTCTAAAAAAGTAAAAGGTAAAAAGAAGAAGAAATAATGAGTTCTTATTACTTTTCTCCTCATAAAAAAAGAAGTTTACTTAGAACTTGGTTTTCTAATCTAAATATCACTACTTCCCTTATTTTTATTAATGTTATCTTATTTATTCTAGCTTTAATTGCAGAAGTAATTTTAAAAACTTATTTTGATACTTCTTTGATGAGTTTTTTGGCACTTCAAGCTAACTCTTTCTTTAATCAGGGCTATGTTTGGACACTGTTAACTAGTATGTTCATGCATGCTAATTTTATTCATTTATTTGTAAATATGTTTTCCTTGTTTTTCTTAGGAAACTTTTTAGAAATGATTATAGGCAAGAAAAGGTTTATTTGGGTTTACTTATTTTCAGGAATTTTTGCAGGCTTATTTTTTGTTTTACTTTCTTATTTTTTCGGTTCTGGGTTGGGAACAAGAATTTTTGCTAGTCCTGAAACCTATGCGGTTGGAGCTTCAGGAGCAATTTTTGCCATAGCCGGAGTACTTGCGGTTCTAACTCCAAAGAATAGAGTTTATTTAATTGCGGGCCCTCTTATTGCAATTATTCTTCAGGTTATTTTAGAGATCTTTATAAAGGAAACTGCAATTCTTAATTTACTCAATATAATTGTAACTGTTTATATTATTTTTTCTATATTCTCAATTATTTCTCCTTTTGGAAGGATGAAGAGGTGGGCTCTGCCTCTTGAAATGCCCTTTTGGATATTGCCTATTGTAGCAATTGTTCCTCTTGTAATTATAGGTCTTTTTTTAGCATTACCTATTGGGAATATGGCTCATCTTGGCGGGGTTTTAGCAGGAATAGGCTATGGGCTTTATTTAAAGTTTAAATATAAAAAGAAAACACAAATGATTGCAAAGTATTTTTCAAAGTAAAATTATAAAATAATCGAATGAAGAAAAAAATAAAAAAACAAAGTAAGGGGATAAAAAAGAACAAGAATATTCAAGGAAAAACGTGTAAACAACATTACAAAGAAGTTTTTAGTTTTATTAAAGAGAATAGGAATTATGTTTATTTTGCTCTATTTGCTTTCGTGTTGTTTTTTATTATTGGTCTAGCTATTCCAGCTTCTGCAGAAATTGTTGAAGTAATAAGGGGAATTATAGAACAAATGATTGCAAGAACAAGTGGTTTAACAACAAACGAGCTTATAGGCTATATTTTCTTTAATAATTTACTTGTTAGTTTTATTGCAATTGTGTTCGGTTTTATTTTTGGTATTATTCCCTTCTTGCTTAGTGTTGCTAATGGATATATTTTGGGTTATGTTTGTAAACTGACCATAAGCGCAGAAGGGCTTGCAAGTTTATGGAAATTATTGCCTTATGGAATCTTTGAACTAGTTGCTATTTTTCTTAGTTTGGGTTTTGGACTTAGTTTGGGAATGGGTGTTTTTCATAAAAACCCCGGAATAGAATTTAAAAGGAAAATTATTTTGATTGTTAAGACTTTTTTTCTTTTGATAATTCCTTTGCTTTTGCTTGCTGCAATAATTGAGGGTGTTTTAATTGGGTTGCTTGGTTAGCAAATATCAGAACCAGCTCTCCAGTCTTTTTTGCTTACCATAATTCTTTAGGAGATTGCTTTTATTAGTGTAGGTGGTTATAGGTATTTTTATTCGTGTTTGAATATCCTCTAAGGCTTGATTTATTGAAGCAAAGGCTCTAGGCTGCTTTGAAAAGGCCTCCCGTGATACCTGGCGCAAGATTCCTACTCCAAGCGGAGCATAATATTCTTCTGATACCTGGCGCATAACCAGACATTTACATTGTCTTTTTATTTTCTTTAGATATTCTGTTAAAGCAAGCCGATTCACATAATAGGCTCCTGTAACACTTGAAGCATAGGTTTTTCTTCCAAAAAACTCTTCTGAGTCTTGCCAAAGCCCATCTGATTTAAGACTTATTTCAATTACTTCAAAGCTCCAGGGTTCTGGTAAAAGCAAAAATTCATAATGATTTCCTAAGTATTCTGCTGTAAAAATAAGAATTTCATTGATTGTCGGATAATACTTGATTTCTTTTAGATTATTTTTTGAAAGAATATCATCTACTGCTGTAATACTCCAGCGTGTGGGTACTAGCTTTCGATTTTTTGCTGTGCCTAATAAACCTGCTGAAAGTATTTTTATTATTGTAGAAGTATCTATTTTGCTATTATTTAATTCGATTATGGACTGGCTTGTTTTTGCATCGGTGTCATTAACTAAGTAATCTACTTTTGTTTCTATCTTTGAATTTTCTTCTAATCTTACTTGAGAAATTAGGGCAGCGTTTTTTATCAATGGAACACTTGTTTCTTGCTCCTTATGTTTTTCAATTGGTTTTTTTAGTTTAAACTCTGTTGCAATTGGTCTTGAGGTCATTGCAATTTCTTGGAATACTTGATTAAAGTTTCCTGTTTGAGGTATCTTCTTTATATTGCTTTTTACTCTTCCATAAATTAGCTTTTTTCTAAACTCTAAGATTTGAGGTATTTTTAGCTTATTTTCATGCCAAAGTTCAGGAGAGGAGAATACCTTTGTTTCTCCGTATTCTTGTGGTGCTAAGATGCCGGTGTAAACATTTGGATAATCCCATTTACCTACAAATATTTCTGGCGGACTTGAGCCTGAAAATTCTTTGATATATTTTAATGTTTTTGTTTGTCCAAGAAAAAACTCGTGTTTCTTACAGTCTTCTTTTCCACAAATTTTACAAATCATGCTATATTCCTTTAACCTCTAATTAAAACTAAAAGTAGTATTTTTATTCTTAATTGTATTACAGTATCCTCTTATTTAAGAGGTAAGACTAATTTTCTTTTAAATCACTTAAGCCTAGCATAAGGAACAATAAGCCTATTAATATAACAAGCCAAATTATTCCTCCCTTTAGGAAAGTAAGGGCTGCTTGGCCCCAACCGCCAGGTAAAAGTGCCCAGCCAAGAATAGCCAAGATCACTAAAATTAGTCCTGTAAGGAGTTCTAACCATTTATTCATGTTTTTATTACAAATACTAGCTTTAAAAGAATTTCGCTTTTCTGTTTCATGTTGCCTTTTATTAATAATGGCTTAGGTTTTTAAACTGGACTTTATTTCCATAGAAATTTACTAAAAATTTATATATATGAATAGACTAAAAAGAATATGGAAAAAGAAGAAAAAGATGTTATGCAAGAAAAACAGACAAGTAGCGAAATAATTGTTCCTGTTCCAGAAGAGAGAGAACATAAGAAATTAACGATGCTTGATGTTTTAGCTCGGCTTTCTCCTGGTAAAAATCTTCGGGCTGCTTTAGATGACATTCAAGAGGGTAAAACTGGGGCTTTAATTGTGGTTGATAATCCTCTTGTTAGAAATCTTATTGATGGAGGATTTAGGATAAATTCTAGTTTAACTATGCAAAAACTTTGTGAACTAGCAAAAATGGATGGGGCTATAATCATTTCAGATGATTTGAAGAGGATATTAATGGCTAATGTTTTATTAGTTCCAGATAGTAATATTCCAACCAACGAAACCGGGACTAGGCATAAAGCCGCAGAAAGAACAGCAATACAGGCAGGTACTTTAGTACTTGCAGTATCTCAAAGGAGAAATAAAATAACTATCTTCTACGATGATAAAAAATATATTCTTGAAGATTCAGAGAATCTTTTAAGAAGGGCAACAGAAACTCTAAATATTTTAGAAAAACAAAGAGAGATCTTTGATGATTTACTAAAGAATTTAAATATTCTTGAAATAACTAAACTTGTTTCTATTGCAGATGTTTGTTCTTTATTGCAGAGGATAGAAATTATTCTTAAGATGATGGATACTATGAAAAGATATCTTACTGAATTAGGTAATCAAGGAGTTATTTTAAGAATGAGAATAAAGGAAATTTCAAAAGATATTGAACAAACAGAATCCCTTTTATTAATAGACTATTCAAACAGGTCCACTAACGTAAAGAAGATTTTAAGCAATATAAATTTTGAAGGACTTTTAGATTTGGAATCATTTTCACGCTTGGTTTTTGAAGTATCTCCAGATACACAGGTTAGTCCTAGAGGATTTAGATTACTTGAAAAATTAAATTTAACAGAAAGAGAGATGAAGGCTATTATTGCTAGTTTTGATAATTTATCTAATGTCATGGATGCAGAAGAACACGAACTTAGTAAAATATTAAAAGCTAAAGCAGGAAGTTTTAAACGCGAGCTTAGTAACTTGAAAGAACAAATACTTGTTGGTAAAAATATTTAGTAACATTTAAAATATCTCTAAAAGGTTATTATCTATGGGATTTACTAATTATGCTGAATAAAGAACAATTGCAAGAAATAAGGGAGCACCTTGAAAAGGCTAGAAATCCTGTCTTCTTTTTTGATAATGATGTAGATGGTTTGTGCGGTTTTCTTCTATTACAGAGGTTTATTGGCCGTGGAAAGGGTATTCCAATAAAGTCTTACCCTGGACTTGAGAAAACCTATTTTAAAAGAGTTGAGGAGCTTGGTGCAGATTACATTTTTGTTTTAGATAAACCTGTAATTGATGCAGGATTTATAGAGCTTGTTAGGGAAGCTAATTTACCTTTGGTGGTTATAGATCACCATCCTTCTGATTTAAAATCCAAGTTTAATTTGGAGTTTTTTTATAATACATATGAAACTAGTAAAGAACTAGAGCCTACTTCTTATTTATGCTATAAAGTCGGTGGGAGGCAAGAAGAACAATGGATATCTGCTATGGGTTGTATTGCTGATTGTTATTTGCCTGATTTTCTTGATAAGTTTAAAAAAGAAAATCCAGAGTTACTTGCGGGTAAAAGTAAAACTGCTTTTGATGTATATTATAATACTGAACTAGGAAGAATTGCTAGAATCCTTGCGTTTGGTTTGCTAGATAAAACCAGCAATGTTGTTTTAATGCTTAAATTTTTAATGAAAGCCCAGAGTATTTCTGATTTAATCCAAGAAAATGCCAGCACAAAGTCTTTTTTGTCTAGATTTGAATTTATTAATGAAAAATATCAAAAGCTTTTGAAAAAAGCAGAAGAACAAGTTCGTGAAGATAAAAAAGGTAAACTTTTATTTTTTAGTTATGGCGGAGACATGAGCATTAGTCAAGAACTTTCTAATGAGCTTATTTATAAATATCCTAAAAAAGTCGTTGTTGTAATTTATAGCAATGGTGGCAAGGCAAATATTTCTATTCGCGGGGCCATTGATGTTAGAAACTTGCTGTCAAAATCAATTGCGGATATTGAAGGTGCAACCGGTGGGGGGCATGAGCATTCTTGTGGTGGAAGAATATCTGCAGATAGTATTAGTAAGTTTAGAGACAATTTGGTTAGGGAGATGAACTGAATAAAATATTTAG
>Ga0268280_1000184_pt1 | contig 58597 bp, 50 predicted proteins | sample saktaG_9_FD_190139 | JGI IMG/M metagenome (GOLD analysis project Ga0268280, IMG submission 190139) | Saline water microbial communities from Sakinaw Lake, British Columbia, Canada - sak_2011_5_24_40m | ecosystem: Environmental > Aquatic > Non-marine Saline and Alkaline > Saline ...
GCCCTCACTGCCAGAAAACTTATTCGTTTGATCTTTGGATTGTTGAGTACAGATCGACTTTATAAGTAATTAAATCACTTAGTCTTGTTTTTTCGTTTTCTTTTTTTAGTTTGCTTTGTTTTAGACCCTTTGGTCTTTTTTTTATGTTTTTTTATTTATTTATCTCTTGACATCGTTACCGGTTGCTATCAGTTGTTGGCTCTTGCAATTACCCGAGCCATTTCATTTTTCACTATCATGAATCCGGCATCGACTCCCATTCCTGGTTTTGCAAGACATTGGTTTGCCTCGCAGGCAATGGCAATATTTGTCGTTACTTCAGCGGAAATGTTTGTTTCGTTGCATGTTCCTCCGCAATACGATCCAATCTTTGCTTTATTGCAATAAAGAATGGCTTCAATGACATTATTGATTCCTCCCAAGTCGGGAGTTTTGATCTGCAACATATGTCCAGCTTTGTTATCGGCAAAATATTCGATATCTTCAAGGGTGTTGCACCATTCATCCGCAACAATCTCAATTGTGGAATGGATGGCATCAAGTTTTTCGGTAAGCACCTTCAAATGTTGCATTGTCCCTTCTCTGTCACCGGTATCTACCGGGCCTTCGATTCTTAAGAGAAATGGTTTTGCAGCTTTTTCCAAAGTCAAAAGGTAATCGATGATCCTTGTCGCATCGTTATCAAAAGCAATACCGATCGTTCCATAAACATCAATATGCAGCACAGGAGAATAGTTCTCATGAATTCTATGTTTAATGATCCTGTCCCGCAACCATTCAATGTATTTCAATAAGATTTCTCCATCGTATCCGAGCTTGGTTTTTACATTGTTGATCAACGCGTGTGGTAAAACATCGGCTTCTTTGAGAATCATTTTGTCAACATTGATATACCTGTCATCTCCGGTTTGTGTAAAGACAGGAACCGGTTTGTAGTCCTTGGTTTTGATATCATATTCTTTTCTTACAAGCTCGGCCATCGTGACGTGATGCATTGCGGCCGTCACACTCAAGATTGCTTGGGTGATGCCGTATCTAATGGCTGTATGCAGCCGTTTACCATCAATTAGCATATGATCGTATTTTTCTGCCAAAGATTTAAAATGGCCAATGTTTTCATTCATAAGCAAAGGAACTATTTTTTCTTTCAGGAAAGGTATGTATTCGTTTGCCAGAAACAACGGATCCCTTCCTCCTGTTCCTGAGTATTGAACAGCGGCACAATCGCCATAGCCGATAGTACCATCTTCAAGAATAATTTGGATAGATATAGCTTCACCCTTCTGTCGAACTTTTGTGAAGCCTTTTAGAAGAGGGTCTCCCAAGTAAAGAAAGCCATCGTTGATGGCTCCGCTTTTTATTGCTTTTTGATCATCAAAGAAAAAACCTGTGTATGCCTCTGTCAAGATAATGTTTTTTATTTTCATAGTACCCTCTACTTTTGATTTGGTCGGCCTATCAGTTGGCCCATACTTACAGAATATACGTCATCGACTGTCAACTGGAATGAAATCGGCCGGTTTTCAAATGCAGCTCTTTCAGATATTTTCTTGCGATGATATTCTTTAATCTCATCTGAAAACCCAAGATTGCCAAATTCAAGAATGCGAATGTTGCCTTCATTGTCTCTGGCAGGAAGCACTTTTCCCAAGTTATACTTGCTTGGCGCGAAAGGAATATCCAAGAGTCCTTGTTCGAAGGCTTTGACCGCACCTTGAGCAAGATCTCCTTTTCCAGCTTCAAAGACTGAATCCATAAGACTGTTGACTTCTTTCTCAATCTGTATTCTTTCCTCATTCAACTTTCCGCTTTCAACGAGTTCTTGATCCTTCAACATGTTAACTATATATTTTGACGCTTTGATTCCAGATCCATTCGCTTCCATAGTGGGTATGCCAATCGATTCATGGGATGTTTTCGTGATCATCTTCGTCGCTTTTGATAAAGCGGCGACGGTCGCGCTCATGGCAATAAGGCCCATAGCTTTCGATTCGTCTTCCGGGAAGCCTCCCATCCATTGATGGAATACAGTCGAAACAAAGACATCGTGGTATCCATATTTATATAAATAATGTTCGGTAAGCGTTTGAAGTGACTGGACAGAAGCTACGTCTTGGATGATGTTTCCGCCCATCCCATAACCAACGGTTATGTTTTTGACGCCTTGTTCAGCCGCAAGCAAAGCTTCAATAATAGCTACCGTGATGCAAAGCGATGGCGGTACCAATGTTCCTGTCAACGGTCCAAAAGGTTCACGATTTATCGAAATCCCATGCTCTTCGTAATAGCCAACAAGTCGATCGCAATATTGCCAATGCCGGATGCTGACTTCAAGTGGAACTGATTTTGCGTAAGGTATGTTGTATGATATTCCTCCGCCTTCATTGGATGTCCACCCTGAGGCGTGAATTATTTCGCTCAAAAGTCTGGCATCGGGTGTGCCGTGTCTGGCTTGAAGCGGAACGTTTACGGATTCTAAAACTTTCTTGCAACCGGGTACGCCATGATTTACAACGGGAAACCCGTTTAGAAGCGCTCTACCCAGAAGTTCGCTTTCCTTGATTCCTTTTTCTGCTTCAAGATAACGATTCTGTCTCGTATAACTGTCAATAGTGGATGGCAAAAAATCGGCCCCACATTTTTCCAGGTATTGTAGTAGTTTTATGTGTTCGTCTAAAACAGGAACTCCGGCCCTTGGTTGAATCATTGTGACTTTGGATTGTTTTGCCTTGATTAGTTTCAAAGCAAAATTTTTAGATTCCGGAACTTGCTTCAAGTATTCGATAGCCTTTGTCAAGTCAAGTCCTGAATCGCTTCCGGTCGGCCATTCCTGTAATACTTGTTCTCTTTCTGCCAAGAAAGCTTCTTCGGATAATTTTTTATTTTTCAATTCCATTTTTTATGTCCTTCTTCTATAATTGCATCATGTGTTTTTTCATAATTTTCAAAGCCAACAAAGGTTCGTTTTGACTCAAAAGCCCCATTGCGGGCAAAATATACATTTGATCAATTAGAAAATGCGGATGTGCTGGTCGCAGTTCTTTCCGATTGTGAAGAATGTTCGTGGTCTTATTAAGAATGGCATGTTGATTCTTGGAGTTGATAACGACGCCTCCGGTTCCTATCACATATTCAACTTCTGTCAGATCTTTGCCGATTTGGTTGAACACATTGCCCATCGGAGTGAAGATTTCCTCGATTCTTCCCACATGGCGATGCATCGCGCGGTAGGAACACATCTCCGCAAGCAATTGGTCAATAAATTCATCGTGAAGGCTCTCGGGGAGCGACCAAATGTTTTTATAACGGAAATCAACTTCCTTCTCGATATCAACGCCTTTTTCTTCGTTGATGAAAAGTATTTCCTCTTTGGTCAGAGATTTGATAATTCCAGGAGCCGAATAGCGCATGCCTAGATCCCCTTCAACGGTTCTTTTGGCAAAAGGCTCCTCAAGTCCATGCAAAATGACATCGCTTCTGTTCGAGACGTTGCACATGGAATACATATCTGTCGTTGCTCCACCGATATCAACAACGACTATGTCTCCCAGGCCGGGTTCATGAAGATAGCCTTTGGAAAGTAGTTCGGATGCCTGTAAGACCGCTTCAGGCGTTGGCAGCACTACTTGATCTATTTCTGCTTCGATTTTTTTGATGCCTTTGGCGTCAATGATCTGCTTCAGGAATATCTCCCGGATTTTATCTCTTGCACATTTTACATTGAGCACATTAATTTTAGGCATCACGTTATCGCAAATGTAGCCGTCGATTTGATATTTTAGGAATATTTCCTCTATTTCGTCCTGACAAGATTTATTTCCGGCATAGACAACGGGGATTTTGATTCCGTGTTCGCCCAGCTTATTTGCGTTAAAAATCACGCATTCACTGTTACCGCCGTCTGCTCCACCAGCCAAAAGAATAATATCCATTTTTTGTTTTTTGATTTCTTCGATTTCTTTATTGTTCAAGTGGTGAGACAAAACGAGATCAACTTTAGCGCCTGCTCCAAGGCATACTCGCTTCGCGGCTTCGACAGTAAGCTCCTCAACCAAACCAATAGCGGCCATCTTAAGGCCCCCGGCCGCTGAGGAACAGGCAATAATCTGGTTGAATGCAATTTGTTTGCCAAGCTTGTCAATCAGTTTGGCAAGAGCTGCGTGGTATCCCTCTCTAATGTCTGTTTCAACAGTGGTAACATTGGAGGAAGTAGCGATAACGTCTCCCAAATCGGTGTCAACTGCAGTCAATTTGGTAAACGTTGATCCAAAATCAATCAACAGGTAATAACTCATCTTATTCTCCTAAATCTTCTTTGATATGAATTAAGGCTTTTTCAATCGGAGTCCCCGGAGGATAAATTCGGTTGAAGCCCATTTTTTGAAAACGTTCGCTGACTTCAGTGAAATTCTGTTTGCCAACAACGATGTTTCCGCCGACATATAATAAAATATCACCAATACCGGCTTCTATACATTTATCTCTCATCCCGCGGCAGTCAAGTTCACCATGACCATATAACGAAGACACCAATATTAGATCAGCGTCAGTCTCAATGGCGGCATTGATAAAGTCTTCCTGCGAAGAAAGAACGCCAATATTGATGACATTATATCCTAAATTAGATAGCGTAAATTCAATAATCTTATTTCCAACTGCATGCACATCGGCGCCAATGACGCCTATCACGATTGATTTCAAAGAAATCCTCTTTTCTGTCCTGTAAGCGTTTTACGCAAACATTATAACATAGAAAAAATCAAGTTTCAAAGGTTTCATCAGGTTTTGAAATAATGAACATAATTACCAAAAATTAAGTCGTGGTCAAGTTGCCTACTCGCCGCTTTCACTTCTTGCTAAAATGAATAAATAATCACTTAGCCGATTGATAAATTTGAAACACGTATCCAAATCCCCACGTTTGTTTTTGGAAAGATATCTGGTAATAGTTCTTTCTGTTCTTCTTGTCACCGCTCGGCAGATATCAAGATATGCCCCTGCAAGCGATGAATAGCTTCCCGGCAGAGCGAATCCGGCTTCAATTGAGCTTGATTCAATGATTCTTGTTGATTGCGCTTCAAGCCATGATACGTCTTCATCGGTAATTTTATTTAGTTTACTGTAGTTTGGATGCTCAAAAGATGTTGCAAACATTGAAGCCAGCCTTTGCAAAATCCTTTGGATAGTAATCAAATTATCGGATTTGTGGAAATGATATGCAAGCCCTAGAAACGAACTCAATTCGTCGATATCGCCCAACACTTCAAATAGCACATCGCCTTTTGATATTTTTTCGCCAGAATAAGTAAAAGAATATCCCTTGTCTCCTGTTTTTGTCGATACTTGACTGATTTTTTGGATTTTCATAATTATCAGCGGTTTTAAATTTCAATCCGCCACTCCTTTATTCGAGTTTCACTTCACTTGGAAGTGTTTTTTCTATGGATAAGTTCCATAATCGCAAATGATGCAACATCTTCAGCGTATTTCTTGGGACCAAACCCGGCATCATAGCCGAGTTCTTTGGCTAGTTCATGGTTTATTCTTGCTCCGCCGGCAATCAATATAACTTTGTCACGCATATTTTCGGCTTCCAAGAGTTCAACAAGATTCACCAAATTCTTCAAATGAACGTCTTTTTGGGTAACGGTTTGACTTACTAACAATACATCAGCTTTTAGCAGTTTTGCCTGTTTGACAAATTCTTCATTGGCAACCTGGCTTCCCAGGTTATATGTTTTGATGTGTTTGTATCTTTCCAACCCGTAATGCCCAGCAAAACCTTTCATGTTCATGATAGCATCTATCCCCACCGTGTGTGCGTCAGTTCCTGTCGATGCGCCAACAAAAACTATTTCTCTATCCAATTCGTTTTCGATCAGGTTTTCAATCTCTTCTCGGGACATGGTCAGAGTTTTGATCTCCTCGACGTGGATTGTGTCTGGATCGATTTCAAAAGGCACAGCCCCATATATTACAAACAAACTGAATCCTTCACCGATTTCTTCACAATGAACAACGTTGGGATCTGTCATCCCCATTTTTCTGGCAAACGTTTTAGCGGTTTCAATGCCTAGTTCGTTTGTAAGACAAGGCAATGTTAAACTGAGTTGAACTTTTCCGTCAGAAAGAGTATCTCCGTATGGTCTAATGTTCATTTAGTTCAGCCTCCATTCGTTTAGCCAAAACATTAATATAGAATTGATTTTTGCGAATAACACCCTCAAGACCCTTTCCGCCAGCGAAAGGTCGTTTGATTCCAGCAAACATTCCGGCTTCGAGCGCTCCGAACAAATTGATCTCTTCTATTTTTTGTAATAGTTCTTTGGCGTTTTTCAATACATCCCAAGCTCGCTTTTGAATGTAGCCTCCTGGTTTGTATTCAATCTCGTCCCGCATGGATTTCAATGCGTTTTGAACGGTTTTGGCATTATCGATCGCAAGAAAACGATCAGAAAGGAATGGTGTGTGAATTGCTTCAGTCATCATTCCGAGCAAATGGATCGATTGGTCAGTCATAGTTGTGGCCATATTGAACATTGTGTTTTGCATATAGGCGCGGAATATGTTTCCCGTGATATGTTTGGTCGGAGGCATGTATTTCAAAGGTGCATTAGGAAATATTTCCCTTGCCATTTCTGCTTGAGCAATTTCCATCAGAAAACTGTTTTCCACGTTCGGATCAATTTCATAAGCGTGTCCCAGTCCCATCAGTTCTTCGGATAGATAGGCTTTCTTCGCAAAAGCTTCGTTGATAAACTGCGAAGCTAAGACGGTATGGGCTTCTTCAACGGCATCGCTTGTTGTCAGATAGTTGTCTTCTCCAGTGTTGATAATGATTCCGGCATAAGCGTTGATCAAACGGGAAAAATATTGGTCGATAAACGTTCTTTGCATATTTATATCGCGGAAAATAATGCCATACATGCTATCATTTAGCAGAATGTCAAGCCTTTCCAACGCTGCCATTACAGCGATTTCTGGCATACAGAGCCCGGAAGCGTAATTCACAAGTTTGATATATCTATTTTCTTCGTTTCCAATTTGATCCAAGGCGCTACGCATGATTTTGAAATTTGCCTGGGTGGCATATGTCCCGCCAAACCCTTCGGTAGTGATTCCATATGGAACATAATCCAGAAGCGATTGTCCAGTTGAGCGGATCACTGCAATGATGTCAGCTCCCGCCTTGGCCGCGGCTTTGGCTTGAGTAATGTCTTCATAAATATTGCCTGTCGCAACAATCACATAAAGCTGTGTTTTTTTCTGAGGATATTTGGAAATCATCTGATTCCGGTATAATTTGTTTGTTTTGACAATATCCAAAGATTTTTCATAATATGGTTTTAGAATTTTCATAGTATCGTGTTCGCCAAGAAGTTCAAAGCCACATAATTTGGTGTTTTTTTGCTTGTATTCGGATATGAAAGAAGCCAAATCGAGTTTGGTTGCTTTCAGTGCGCTTGCAAGATATGCAGAAATTCCATAGGCCAAATCACCATTTTCCATGACGTCGTCAACCAACACATTTGACATCGGTACGTCAAAATCATCAACGCCATCAATGCCTAAGAGTCTGCAAACTGACCGTTCCACGGATACTGTAGTGTTTTTATGGATGAATTCATGGATCTCATTGGCGATTGCTAATGCTATGGTTCTGCATTTCGCAATCGTGTTTTGGTCCAAATTGAGTTTATTCACTGTCATCACTCTCTTTTTCGAGGACATTGATCAAAGGAAAGTCAATATTCTCCTGTAATTTTTCATAAAATATCTGATTATCGAATCTATATCCCCTTGGTGAATAAGGGTTGAAACAAACTGCGATTAAATTCACCGGGCGCAAGACATATAGCCTATCTTTCAATAACTGAATATGTTTTCCCATTTGATCGTCTGTAATGAAATTAAGCGGAGTTTTCATTATTATTTTTGTGTTTAGCGCTATTTTGCTTTTAATTAGCTTTTTTGCGAATTGCATTGTAACCGCGTTCGGAAGATACATGTATTCGGTATCGTTGGAAAGCATCGCCATCACTTTGTCAAGATCGGTGATAACTGATGTTTCCAATTGACGTGTTACTTTGCCTGATTTGTCGATTGTTGTTATTTGTGAATAATTTCCCAAGAACAGTAAATGCTTGTCAGCGACTGGCAAAGATAATCTTTCGATGATTGAAAGCGCGTCTTTGATGACTTCCTCCATAATCGGTGAGCGATTTGCTCCGATACATAAGATGGTCGCATCCGACAACTTTGCGGTGCTTTGTCTGGAAAAAGCGCCGTCGACAAAGATTTTTTCCGCTCCGTTTTCTTTCAGTTTGCCAATAATTTTTTCCATTTCGCAGATCGAAGACGGGCCTGCAATTAGGCAATGTCCTGTTTTATTTATTCTTGCCACAACCACTTTTCCAAGCGGTGTCGATATGTCCGATTCATACAGCATATCATATTGAGAATCGCTTGCCAGTAGGCAATCGATAGTCGTCGCCACTAAAAATCCTGGGTATACTTTAATTCTTGGCTTTGGCAATTTTGTAACATTGTCAAACGGCTCACCATCCATGCCAATGGAAGTGATGCCGATTTTCTTTGCTGCGAAACAATCGATCAAGGCGTTTAAAACCGTCGTTTTGCCTGCATTCTTAACATTTCCGATGATGCTTATTACGTCGAACTTGTCGACATTGATAGTTAACTTTTTGATGAACGGAGTCTTCTTTTCAAATAACTTGGTTCAATGGCGATTTTCTCTCCGGAGAGCAGAGCACTGATACCTTCTGATTTGGTGTTTTTGCAATCCGGGCAATTGCATTTGGATTCGTAATCGCTCGGTTCCGAATATGCACAAATAACGCCTTCATAATTTCGGAGCACGACTTTGTTCGGGGCTTGAGAGATGACATAATTTGGCATCACGGGTATTTTTCCTCCGCCTCCGGGTGCATCCACAACGAAAGTTGGTACGCAATAACCGCTGATATGACCTCTTAAGCCTTCAATAATTTCTATGCCTTTGGAAACCGGAGTGCGAAAATGTTCGATTCCCATCGAAAGATCACATTGATAGATGTAATATGGACGCACTCTGATTTGTGCTAATTTAGTAACCAGTTTCCTCATGATGTGTACACAATCATTAACGCCTCTTAACAGCACGCTTTGATTTCCAAGCGGTATGCCTGCATCAGCCATTTTATCGATGGCGGCTTTGCTTTCCTTGGTAATTTCGTCATAATGGTTAAAATGAGTGTTCACCCATATCGGATGGTATTTTTTCAGCATATTGACCAATTCATCAGTGATTCTTTGCGGCATGACAACTGGGGTTCTGGTCCCGATCCTGATTATTTCCACATGTTCGATCGCGCGAAGCCTTGAAATGATACTTTCCAAAACGTGATCGCCAATCAGTAAAGCATCGCCTCCTGAAAGCAAGACATCGCGGATTTTCGGATGGGATGCAATATACTCGATTCCTTTGTCGATTCTTTCTTTTGGTGATTGCATGTCCTTTTGACCCGCAAATCTTCTTCTTGTACAATGTCTGCAGTACATGCTGCACATATCGGTTATCAGGAAAAGAACCCGGTCGGGATAACGATGCGTCAATCCGGGAACAGGCGAGTCGACATCTTCGTCTAAAGGATCCAGCATATCGAATTTACCGACAGTCATTTCTGAAATTCCAGGAATTGCTTGTTTTCTAATTGGACAGTCAGGATTTTCAGGATCGATCAAAGTCAAATAATATGGAGTAATCGCCATTCTGAATTTCGTAAGTACATTATCGATTTCTTTGGCTTCCGTTTCAGTGATTGCAAGATATTTTGTCAGATCGGATACAGTTGTGATACGTTTTTTTACCTGCCAGCGCCAATCCTGCCATTCAGCATCGGTTACTGTTGGAAAGTATTTAGTTTTTCTTTCTAAATAGGAATCATTTGTATGGATCATTCTATTCCTCCTTTCCATACCTTTTCATGAAGATTTCGTACAGCTCTTTTGATTCTCTAAACAAATTGAGCGTAAATTCAGCGTGCCCTTTGGTGTATCCGTTTCCGATTATCATCAAAGCTTCGCTGGCGATGCCCTCTGCACCTAATGCGGCCTTGGTGAAAGATGTAGCCATGGAAAAGAAATAAACTATGCCTCCATCTTTTGTGGGTAAAATGGATGTCATTTCAGTATTGGAAACATTGACCACATTGATGGTAACATCAACTAATTCTCCGTTATTGGCCTTCAAGACTTTTTCATATATCTCCATCGGATTTCTGGCATCGCCTAAAATAATGTGATTGTACACATTCAGTTTTTGCATATCTTCAAATTTGTTCATGTTGCTGACTATCCCGATAATATTTCCTGTTGGTCCAGCGCTTTTTCTTGCCTGATATGCAGTCAGTAAGCCGCTTTTTCCTGCTGCTCCCAAAATTAAGACGCTATTACCGGTTTTTACAAGTTTGTTTACCTGGGCTGGAGCCCCGGCTACATCAAGCGCAGACAACACGAGCAGGCTTGGTAGATCAGATGGTATTTTCGCATAGGTACCAGATTCAAACAAAATCGCTTCGCCGATAATATCAACCTGATCTTTATCTATATGAATGTTAAGAATTTTGTGAATTTTAAGTGGAGTCAGCGATAATGACACCAGTGATGCTATTTCATCTCCCACTTTAAGATCATCCTTGATCAACGAACCAATTTGTTTGACTCTGCCTAAAAGCATTCCGCCACTGCCCGTGACGGGGTTTTGCATTTTTCCTCGCTCTTCAACAATCGCTAAAATCATTTCTTTCATAACTTCGACATTTTTGTTCGAAGCTTCTTTTATTTGGGTGAATGAAGCTGAATCTATGTTCAACGTCGTTACTTCAATCAAGATTTCGTTTTCATAAGGAACCATTTTGTTATCAAGTTGATATGCCGCTTGAGGCAGTACACCAACTGGGGATAAGACGCGATGAGTTCCATATTTACATGGTTTTTGCATAATTGGTCTCCATTCTTAGTATGCTTCTTGCATCACTAGGTGTCGCGATCTCGCGACCATATTTTTTTGCCATTTGCACGACTTTTTCTACCAACTCCTGGTTTGAAGTCGCAAGTATTCCTTTTTCAATAAACAAATTGTCTTCAAGTCCGACTCTGACGTGGCCGCCAGCGGCTATGGACAGTTCCGCAAGAGGAAATTCGTATTTTCCGATTCCAGCTACGCTGAATGTCGCATTTTCAGGTATGCTGTCTTTCAAAAATTGGAAATCCCTGGTTTCACCAGTCATTCCGCCAACAACACCTAATACAAAACTAAAATGGAGCGGCTCTTTTATATATTCCTTTCGATATAGTCTCAATACCATGTCGATGTGGCCTTTTTCAAAACACTCAAGTTCATATTTTATGTTTTTCTCATTCATCCGCTTAGCAAAATAGATGATATCGTTTTCGGTATTGACAAAAATATCATCGCCGCCAAAATTGAGGGTGCCACAATCAAGTGTCGCCATTTCCGGGTCAAGACGCAAAGGCGATAGCCTTTCGTCTCTTGTCATCCCCACTGCCCCTCCTGTCGAAACTTGGATAATTACATCTGGACATTTCTCGCGAATCGCCTTGATCAACAATGCAAAACGCTGATAATCCTGAGTAGGGGTGCCATCATCTTCTCTAGCGTGAAGATGGATGATGCTGGCTCCGGCAAGATATGCCTTGTATGCCTCTTCCTGGCATTCTTTCACGGTGTAAGGGACTGCTTTGTTTTGGAATTTGGTAACCTCGGCCCCGGTGATTGCGCAAGTTATGATAAGTTTATTCATAGTTTTCTTTGATTTTCCTTTGGAACGACACAAGTTCCCACTGCCGAAGCGACCAATTCTTTTTTCGCTAACAGATCAGCTGCAGAAGCTGAAATATCTGGCCGCGCCTGGATAGTTTTATAACAAAAGAATTCCATTTTCCTGGATGTGTTTCCAAAATGGACGATTTCTCCTACTACTTCCAAAAAATCGCCTGCGAAGACCGGCAAAAAGAAATCTACTTGTTCATAAGCGCGAAACAGCCCTTCATCTCCGTCGTTTCGAATCAAAAGTTCCGTGGCAACATCGCCAAACAATTCAAGGATTCTGGCTCCATCAACCAGATTTCCTCCGTAATGAGCATCCTGTGAGGACATTCTAACATATAAACTAGTCTTCATTTCAAACTCCTTTCATCGGTAGAACCGAATCAATAATCATATCTGCTTCTGTCGCTTTCACGACATCTTCAATCGAGAAATCAGGGTGGACTTCCAAGAGATGAAGTCCGTCTTTTTCAACCGAAATGACCGCCATTTCTGTAACAATCAAGTTAACTTGATGAGCTGCAGTCAAAGGCAAAGTGCATTTTTTTAAGATCTTGGGTTGTCCTTTGTTTGTATGAGTCATAGCTATAATTACTTTTCGCGCTCCAACAACCAAATCCATTGCTCCACCCATTCCAGGAACTCTTTTTCCAGGAATAATCCATGAAGCAAGACTGCCTTCAGCATCTACTTCCAGAGAACCAAGGACTGTGACATCGATGTGGCCGCCCCTGATCAAGGAAAAAGAAAGTAATGAATCGATATATGAAGCTCCAGGAAGAATCGAAGCTTTGTTTCCTCCTGCATTAACGATCTGTGTGTCTTCATCTGTCAGCGGTCCTAAACCGATAACTCCGTTTTCGGATTGAAATATGATGTGTTTTCCTTCTTCGATATAATCTGCGACCAACGTCGGAATGCCGATGCCAAGGTTCACTAGATCTCCATCTTTTAATTCCAAAGCAATTCTTTTCGCAATGATTTGTTTGTCGTCCATCTACTTGTCCTCCTCCAAAATATAATCTACGAGCGGATATGGCGTGATCACATATTCAGGGTCGATGACATCTTCTCTGGAAAAAGGATCAACCACAACGATATTGGCCGCCATCGCCATAATCGGATTGAAATTCCGCATTGTTTGAGAATATCGGAGATTCCCGTATTTGTCCACAACAGCGCCGCCAATCAAAGCCATATCGGCTTGAAGCGGCTCTTCCAATAAATATCTTTTTCCTTGAACTTCAATGACTTTTTTGCCATTTTCGACTACAGTATCAAGTCCGGTAGGTGTCAAAATGCCTCCAAGCCCAGCTCCTCCAGCACGAATTTTCTCAGCTAGACTGCCTTGGGGTAGCAGTTCGACCTCAAGTTCGCCTTCTTGCATCAATATTCCCACTTCCGGGTTGGTTCCAATATGGGACGCAATCAGTTTTTTGACTTGTCTGTTAACGATAAGTTTGCCTACGCCTCTGTCTTCATAACCGCCGTCATTGCAGATGATTGTCAAATCCTTGACTTTACTTTCCACAACCAAGTCAATCAACCGCTCGGGGCTTCCATTTGACAGGAATCCTCCGACCATGATCACGGCTCCGTCTTTCAATAATGTTTTGAATTTAGTTTTTGAAATTGTTTCTCTCACAATCTGACCTCCTGAATGGGTGGCATGATCTCCGCTTCCCCAACAACGACAACTTCATCATTTTGGTTGAAAGCCACGCAGTCGAATGTAACCCTGTTTCTTTCTATATTTTTTTCTTTTACGCTGACTTTCGCTGTGATTGTATCGCCAAAATATACAGGTTTTGTGAATTTAAGACTTTGCTTGGTATATATGCTTCCAAGCCCTGGCAATTTAACTCCGAAAATAGTGGAAAATAACGATCCGACCAACATACCATGAGCAATGCGTCGTTTAAATATCGACTTTTTTGCGTACTCTTCGTCCATGTGGGCTGGGTTTTTGTCTTCGGTAATGGATGCGAATGCTTCCACATCTTTCTCAGTAATCGTTTTTACAAAGGTTGCTTCGGTGCCAATTTGGATCTCATTGATTGTCAAACTCTTCAAAATAACCCTCCTTTTTCATTAAAAAAAGCCATTATATTTTGCAATATAACAGCTCTCCATCATAGATGGCAGTACGGAAGCACTCGCTTCAATACCAAGAGTATAGTCAGGGACTAATATACTCTTTCGGCAACATACTCATTCTTTTGTCGTATCTAAGGTCCGTCTTATTTACAACGACATCATACCAATACGCTGCGCCTCTGTGTGAATTTGATTTCGACTGTATTATACCGAATTATGTAAGCGTTGTCAAGATTCAAAAAGGCGATTTCGGAGGTATTTCGATATTAATTAGAGTATTTTCAGATAATGGTTTGCCAAACACAAAATATTACGGTCATTTTGGTATGTAAGCAATTCTTTAGCGGTTTCAAAAGGCACCCAAGAAACCTCCTTCACTTCTGCCTCTTGGCAAGAAATGACATCTGTTTCCGGAGAGCCGATAAAATAGACTACTTCCTTGATCACATTGGGTTTCGGAGAATATTCGGTCGTTTTTCTGAATCCCTTCAATAGTTTGACATCGATATTGGTTTCTTCTTTGATTTCTCTGATCGCTGTCATCGCTTCCGATTCGCCCTGTTCAACATGCCCTTTTGGAAATGACCAATGTCCAACATTCATGTGGACAAGCAAGAAAAGCGGCTCATCATTGGTTCTTTTGTAAATAACGGCCCCGCAGGATTTTTCGAATTCCATGTTAATTCCTCCAATATTTTTTTATGAATCCTGCCAGGGACTGAAACCAAAAAAGATGGCGGGTAAATAAACAATCGTTTTTCTTACGACTGGCAGATTTGAACAATTTAGAGCGTCCGAAAATGCTTAATATGGACGTCGAGAAAATATTTTATGCAATCGGCCGTTTTCTTAACTTTAAAATTATGAACAATGCCGCTCCGCCCGCAACCAACAAACCTCCAGAAATCGACAGTATGATCGTTGGTATTGGATTATAGTCTCCGATGGAAGCATCCTGGTAAAGGATGTATGATGAATTGGCTGATATTTTCAATGTTTGTCCGCCAAGATATGTATCTAATGCATTGATGCCTGCATCTTCCTCGTTTACCAACAAAACCCAACCTCCGTTTGTCGGAAGTTTAATTCTGATGTTTTTTTCGTTGGCGTTATGCGCGATAAGAATGATCCCTAAATCATCTCCGGAAGCTTCGTTTGTGATTGTATATGCAATCAAGCCCTCTACATCTTCATACACGAAATCAAGATTGTCAATGATGTCTTGGGCTTCTGTCATCCGGAAGGACGAGTGGGTAAGTCTCATTTCAATCAGCCCTTTGTAATAATCATATATATCGCTTCCGGCTTCGCTTGTTTTCAAATCCCAGCGGATCTGATTGACAGAATCAGGAGACTGGTAACTGTTATGATCAAATCCGGTCCCTGTTGCCAAAGGCTTTGATCTCAAGAATTCGTCGCCTGCATGGATAAAGGAAATACCTTGTGAAGTCAGAACAATAGCGTAGGACTGCTTGCTCAAGGCGGGAATGAGATCAAGGTTGCCATCTTCTTCCAGAGTAAGATATAACTTGTCGTATAATGTATTGTTATCGTGGCAGGCAACATAATTGATGGTTTTGTCCGGAGCTGTATGCCAAATCTTTGGATTTGACAATAATGATCCGTTGATACCCGGATAGGCAACCCCGCCAACGATTCCATACTTAACTTTGGTGATTGTTGTCAGCGAAAATCCGCCCTGAACGTATCCGCCTTGCTCTCTTGCGAATACCGAACCTTTGATTCCGTCTCTGATATCGTCATTGAACGCAGCAACTGTAGGCATGTCCGCAAGATTGGTTTTCCCTGCCGCAAGCGTTGAATCAAGCGGAGACGTTCCGCCTGTCCACGGTTCGCCGTAGACCATGATGGTAGGATCTATTTCGTGAAGCGCATCCGCCAATAAATTCATTGTTTCAGTGTCGTGAAGGGCCATCAAATCAAATCTAAATCCCGATATATTGTATTCTGTCGCCCAGAAAGTCACAGAGTCGATCATGAATTTTCTCATCATCGCTCTTTCCGAGGCTGTCTCATTACCGGTTCCAGAGCCATTACTGAAAGCACCAGATGCGGTCTTTCTGTAATAATATCCAGGAACAATCAAATTGAAATTTGAATTTGCTGTCAGTCCAGTGTGATTGTAAACAACATCCATATTGACTCTAATATTTGCTTCAGTAAAAGCCGTAACAACTTGTTTCATTTCTTCAACTCGAACTAATCCATCGTAAGGATCTGCAGAATATGCTCCTTCCAAGGTATTGAAATTTAACGGCATATATCCCCAGTTAAATGACTGGTAATCATCCGTGTCGATCCTGGACTCATCCAAGACACCAAAATCAAAGAAAGGCAGTAATTGAACATGGGTTATCCCCAAGTCCACCAAATGGTCAAAACCAGTAGCTACGCCTTCATAGGTTGTTCCCGGTTCAACCAAGCCTAAATATCTAGCCCGGTTGGCTTCGGTTCCGTTCCAACTTGAATGACTAGTCAAGTCACGAATATGAAGCTCATATATGATTGCATCAGTAGCATTTGTCATGTTATTAGCCCTGGAATCATACTCAAATCCTTCCGGATTGATTAGCGAAAAATCGACAACAAGGCCTCTAAAACCGTTGATGCCTGTACTTTTAGCATAAGGGTCAACAACTTCGTTTGTGCTAGTTCCGTTAGTAACCGAATAAGTGTAATATGTTCCATGGAGATTCCCGGGTTCTTCATGGTAGAAAGTACCTTTGACATCGGAAGTCATGATTACGCTCTCGATCGGAATATCAGTTCCGCCAAAACTTTCGGGAGTTCCTGTGTCATATAGATTTAAAACGACTTGTTCTGATACAGGCGCCCAAATTCTAAAAGTGGTACCGGAATTGCTCGGATATGCTCCCAGATCGTTGCCTTCATATGCATAAGCTGCCTCGAATTCATCCGAATCATAGATTCCATCAAAAGTTACGGCGAAATCATTTGTCGACAAATCAGAAAACACGGCTTCGACGGTGTATTTTTTTGCAAAGTCAAGATTATCAGGAAGAATAATCGTTCCGGCCGCCCCGTCTATCTCAATACTTGAAGTCGTGACTGCCACGTCATCCGCTTTGACAACAATGTTGGCAACCGCCAAAGTCTCGGTGGCAGTAAATACAATCGTATCCATTTCAGAAAAATATGCATTTTTGAATTTCGGACTTTTATCTGGGCCGTTCACGTCATTAATGGACGTTCCAACTCTCGAATCGCCTTCAACCAAGTAAATATTAAAGATGCCGTCTTCGGTCGTTTCGGGAATTACTACCAGCCGATCAGAGTCATAATCCTTTTCCAACCAAGCGCCTTTTCTAACAATAAATCCGATTGAAGTCGCGTCAGGAAAAGCGTCTGAAATAGATATTTTAGCTACTACTCCGTCATAATTAAACGCTACATTCGTGTCATCTTCGACAAAATTAAAGGATTCGCCTTCCAAAGCCTCAGGAGTGTTTTGCCATACCCATATATTCCAATTCGTGTAATCGGCTCCAAATCTGTAGTAATGAATATAGATATCATCAGTCGTTGCTTCTGCGCTCACAAATGTAAAAAAAGTAGTGCACGCTATCAATGCAAAAAGCAAAAGAGTTATTTTTTTCATATTATATCCCCCTTGTTAATCTCATAAAAAATTATATCACAACAATTAAATATAGAACAAGCCGTTTATGAAATCAAATACCTTTTGGTCATTAATTATCTTGTATACAATCTTACATTGCAAAATCGGTATGTAACCGGTAAACATTATTGTAAACCCTTGCAAACGTATTATTTCGGTGATAAAATATCCGTAAAGATAAACATTTATATAAGGAGAATGATAAGTATGAAAAAAATACTTCTTTTAGTGGCTTTAAGTTTAGGTTTTATGACCGTTTTAGCAGGGTGCTCATCAAACTCGCCGCTTCTGATTTGGGTAGGCGCAGAATCAAATGTTTTTTATACCGAAAAAATGGCCGAATATGTGACGGAATATAATTTGACACACGACAAGGAATTTCCCTTTGAAATCTCTGTCAAAGGGGTTGATACTGGCACTGCCGCAGCCACTTTCATGGATGATACCGATGCCGGGGCAGATATATTTACTGTCGCGCACGATAACTTGGGAAAATTGATTGCAGGATCTAGCAGTATCGCTCCCATACAAAGCGCAGCCTTGCTAGCTCAAATTAACGCAGACAACCCCGACAGTTTCTTGAATGTTATCAAAGGTTCAGTTAGTGGGACTCTTTACACATTTGGTGTCCCATACGTCGCTCAAAGTCTTGTACTATATTATAACAAAGAATACATTACTGAAGAACAGGCTCAAACTTGGGAAGGCATTCTAGAAGCTGCAACAACCGCAAACAAACAAGCTTTGTCTATCACGGGCACTGATGGATACAACAATTCTTTTTTGCTCTTGGCAAGAAACGCTGAGACAAACGCTACTTCTTTGAGACTGTATGTCGACGGAGTACAAACTGACTGCTACGGAACAGGGGATGACACAATTGCTATTCTTAAGTGGGGACAAAGATTTTTTGCTAATCCTCATGGAGCAAAAGCCCCGAGTGATTCCGGATGGGAACCTGAACTAACAGATGAAATTTCTCTGTCCTTGGTTGGAGGCGCCTGGCATTTTGCTGCAGCCCAGTCTGCATTAGGAAGCAATTTGGGAATTACCGTTCTTCCGACCTTCACAATTACTGAAGCTGACGCTTATGGCACTGTCGAAGCGGGTACAGTATTCCAATCTGGAACATTTGCGGACACAAAAATGTTCGTCATGAAAAAGAATAGCGATAAAGCTGAGTATCTTGAAGACATCTTATTGTTCCTTTCAAGCAAGGAAATTCAGGAAGAGTCTTTCATTGAATGTGAAAATCTTCCCGCATACAAGAATGCCGCAGCAGAATTCGAAGCTTTCTTAGAGGATACTCCTGAAGCTAAATTAGCGAGCGCACAAGTTGGTATGTTTGAGTTTGGAATCCCGCAACCATTCGGATTCAACAGCAAATTTAACACGTATTATTATTCCAAAGGCGCCCCTGATTTGATTCTAGAGATTTTGGAAAACCCCGAAGGCACATTTACCTCAAAAGAAGCTATTAAAGCACAAATGTTGATCGTACAATCTATTTGGAAAACAGGCAATCGCCCCTAATAAAGCAGATATTTCTTTCAAAATAACATGAACGAAGGAGAAACTATGCAGATTCAAGAAGAAAACGCAAAAAAGCGTACAAAAATTCATCGCTTTTTGGCTTCTTTTCCCAAGTTTTTTGTCAACCTCTGGCTAGGAACAAAAAAGCGATTTGTTGCCTTTGGAAAAAGGTTTGCTGATGGAAGCATAGGGACGAAAATATCTCATGTCCTCATGGGTTTTGGCAACTTCTACCACAAGCAGATTCTCAAAGGCCTGATTTATTTCATTTTCGAGGTCGGATTCGCATTGATAATGGTTGTATCTCCCAAGATTAACGATACCCCGATTGGTGGAAAAGCAATTATTAATTTAATATCTTTAGGCACCGAAGAGGGAGATATATTCAATCCAACTGACAATTCTATGCTGATGCTGCTTTTTGGAGTGCTCACTATCGGACTTATTTCCATTTTCTTATTCACTTATTTTTCTAACATCAAAAGTTCATACAAGGCTGATCGGGATCAAAGAGCGGGATTATTACCCTCTTCTTTCAAACAAGATCTCACCGATCTTTTGGATGGAAGATTCCATATTGCTCTATTGACTCCTGCAATTATCGGTATCGTCGTCTTTACAGTGTTGCCAACTATATTCATGATATTGATTGCGTTCACTAATTTTGATTCAGCCCATCCCGCCGGTCAGGTTTTATTCGATTGGGTCGGTTTTGCAAACTTTGCCGAAATCTTCTCTGGGAGTGGAGAAATCTCTGTGCGCTTCGGACCAGTACTCAGTTGGACTTTTGTCTGGGCATTCTTCGCTACTTTCACAAATTATATCGGCGGAATTCTTTTGGCGCTTCTCATCAATAAAAAACAGATTAAATTTAAGAAAGTATGGCGGACTGTCTTTGTTCTCACAATCGCATTACCTCAGTTCATTTCGTTGTTAGCAATTCGAAATCTGCTTTCGGAATACGGACCGCTAAACTCATTTCTCGTCAATTCCGGAATCATCGATAATCCCATCAAATTCCTGGCTAATGCTGACAATCCTTGGACAGCCAGGATCTCAATCATACTTATCAATATCTGGATCGGCGTTCCTTACACAATGCTTATGACTAGCGGAATACTTATGAATATTCCTCAAGATTTATACGAGGCGGCTCAGATTGATGGAGCCAATAAACGCCAATCATTGATTCACATTACAGTTCCCTATATTCTGTTTGTTACTACCCCTTATCTAATTACTTCTTTCATCGGAAATATCACAAGTTTCAACGTCATTTATCTCTTGTCGGGCGGTGCCCCGGGAGTCCCCGGGTACAAGGCGGGCTCAACTGATCTATTGGTAACATGGCTATATAAACTCACAATCGACGAAAACGAATACAATATCGGTTCCGTTATCGCCATAATGACTTTCATCATCACCGCAACGGCAACCTTAATCACTTATCGAAGAAGCAAAACATATAAGGAAGAGGATGCGTTCCAATGATGAAGACTATTGAAGGGACAAAAGTTCCCACAAAATATAAGAGCTACAAGTCGTCGGAAAGAGCCTCGACTATTGCATCGTATGTGGTTTTAGTTATTTTGACCATTATTTGGCTATACCCGATTCTCTGGATTTTGCTAAACTCGATCAGAACTGAATACAATGATCAAAACCAACTTATCGGAATTGTCGTTTCTCATTATTTTCCCTATCAAATAGGCTTTGCTAATTTTGTCAAGTTATTTACAGAAACTCAGTTTCCACGTTGGTTTTTGAACACGCTCTTCGTATCTTCAGTCTCATTCATATTATCGACTCTGCTTACTTTGTCAGTTGCATATGTTATGAGTAAACTGAGATTCAAATTGCGAAAGAAATTTTTGAATATCGCTATTATCCTTGGATTGTTTCCAGGCTTTATGTCAATGATCGCAATATATTACATTTTGAAAGCTTTGAATCTTACTCAAACACTGTTTGCACTCATCTTGGTTTATTCAGCGGGCGCAGGGTTGGGATTCTATGTGGCAAAAGGCTTCTTTGATATCATTCCTAATTCATTAATTGAATCTGCCCGCCTCGACGGAGCGACCAATTCAAAAGTATTTTCTAAAATTATTTTGCCTCTAAGCAAACCTATCATAGTATATACGGCTCTCCTGTCATTTACCGGTCCTTGGATGGACTTCATTTTCGCAAGAGTCATCTTGGGAGAAACCAATACTCATCTACATACCGTGGCAGTTGGGCTTTATTATTTGATTTACGGAGAAAGAACCGACTCGAATGTTTTTACTATTTTTACTGCCGGGTGCGTATGTGTTGCGATTCCGATCGTGACCTTGTTCCTCGCAATGCAAAAATATTATATCGAAGGTGTAACAGCGGGAGCGGTTAAAGGTTAATTATTAACCTTAAACAAGCCAATCGGATTAAGGCGGTGAAAATGCATGAAAAAAATATCCATTGTTATCATAATCTTTTGCCTCTCCATCGGTTTGGCTTCATGCAATTCATCAAAAGAATACACCATTTACGATGAAAAGCTTCAATCGGCGGAAGTGGAGGATTTGTACCGCGTGTATTATGAAATATTTCTTGGGTCCTATTCAGATTCAAACGATGACGGAATCGGTGATTTTCTTGGCCTTATCAATCGTTTGGATTATTTGAATGACGGAGACCCTAATTCAGGATTAAGCTTGGGAATAGACGGAATCTGGCTTATGCCGATCATGCCTTCGCCAAGTTACCATAAATATGATGTTTCAAATTATAAAGATATCGATTCCAAATATGGTACACTGGATGATTTTTCCGCATTTATTTTAGAATGTGATACCCGGGGCATTAACGTGATTATCGACCTGGTACTCAACCATACTTCCAACCAGCACCCCTGGTTCAAGCAGGCACTCGCTGCCATTAAGGCCGGTGAAATGGATAACCAGTATCTCGATTATTACACTTTGGTCACCAATGCCGAAAAAGAAAGCGGCCACTCCTATTATTTATTCTATGGCGACTATTTCTACGAAGGCAATTTTTCGAGCAGCATGCCTGAATTGAATCTCGACAGCCAATATGTTCGAGAAGAAATTAAGGACATTATTTCTTTTTGGTATAGTCTAGGAGTTTCCGGGTTTAGGTTGGACGCAGCAATATATCCGTACTTTAACAACGCTAATAAAAATATCGATTTCTGGAATTGGTTCGTGGAAGAATGTAAAAAAATTAAACCGGACACATATATCGTTGGCGAAGTCTGGTCGGGGGATTCCCTGATTTATCCATATTATGAATGCTTCAGCAACTTTGATTTTGGTATGTCCCAATCAAATGGCGCCGTTGCATCCGTTGCGAATGGCTATGACGATGTCAATTGGTATGTGACCTATATAACAAATTATCGTGCTCATGTCGAGGAAATCAATCCCAATGCAATATTAACCCCTTTCCTCTCCAATCACGATATGAATCGAGCAGCAGGGTATTTGTCCGTTGAAAATAATATAATGCAAGTCGCTGCGAGTTTGTACATCCTAACTTATGGTACTCCTTTCATTTACTATGGTGAGGAAATCGGCATGAAAGGGCTTAGAGGGACAGAGCATACCGATGCCAACCGTAGGCTTAAAATGCTTTGGGGAGATAAGGACACTGTCGAAGACCCCTTTGGTGCGACATATAGTATCGACTATCAGATCAACGGCACAGTCAAAAGCCAAATCAATAAAGATGACAGTCTATACAATCATTATAAAAAACTGATCATGTTGAGAAATGCCAATCCAGAAATAGCTCGCGGAGCATATACTCCCCTCGTTTTCGATAATTATTATTCCTTCGGAGGGTTTCTATCCACTTATGAAAATTCGACTGTAGGCGTTTTCCACAATATCAGCGACACATCTATCACAATCGATTTGAGTTTATATACGGTTTATTCATTCTCGACGGTAAGAGGTTATGCCGGATTGGGTCAAGCCACTTTGGAGGGTCAAACGCTTATAATTGATGGTTATACCAGCGTGGTATTAAGATAAAGGTAAGCGGTTTCACTTTTTTTTCCTCGGCTTTTGTTGTTTTGTTGACACACTGCCAACAAGGTGATAGAATATTTGTATGTAGAATTAAAAAAATTAAAAAAGGGAGAAGTGTATGAAAAAATTATTATTGTTAGTTTTGGGCTTGGGACTTGCGCTTGGATTGGCCGGCTGCAACAAGCCGCTAGAAAATCCAGACAAAGATTATTATGTAACAGGAAACTTTAACGGCTGGGACACTGTTGCAACTGGAAAAATGGTTGCTATTGCAATCAATGATGACAGAGTTGCTTCAATCAAAGCTGATCTTAAAGACGCAACTGCATTATATTTGCTTGAAATCGTTCTTCCGACAACTCAAGCCGATTGGGGTGTAACATACAAAATCGCTGGAACTGTAGCGACATATAACGGAAACTTGACTGTAAAAGTCATCCGCACAACTGTTGGCGATTCCGATGCCAGAGACTGGTGGGCACAGAGTCCTGAAAGTGGTGCAATCGTCAATTTGACTCCAACGACGCTTTATATTCCTCCGTTTGTTGAAGCAAATGTTGACCAAGCCGGTGGCTGGAATGACAACCCAGTAGCAAAAGTAGCCGGGACATATTATGCTGTTTTCGCTGAATTTGAAGGTTCAAGAGCTCTAGGATTAATCGTAGTAGGTTAACAAATAATTTCATTGAAAGTGGCTTTAGTCGTTTGACTAAAGCCACTTTTTTCATTGTATTTCTATGCTTTTTCTTTGATGGTTCCGTCTCGATAGCATTGGAGAAGTTTGTACAAATCATCAATTCTCTCCTTGATTACTTCTCCTCTATCGGTATTATAAAGGTAAGTTCTACTCGTAGTTAATTCTTCGCTTCTCGTTACTGACACAATGTCTCTTTCTTTTTGAATCAACGACATGTAGGTTTCAAAGCGCGCATGGGATACAAGAAAATACGCGTGTGAATCGCTGATTAGGCTATATCCTCCAAAAGAAGTTTTCTCAGAATATTGTTTGCTCATTCCGCCATCGATGCTATAAATCTTTTTGTTTGCTAAAATGGCTTCATCTCCTTTTGTGACATCAAGCGGAACGTGTCCGTTGATAATTTTGGATCTATTAAAATCCAGTTCAAATTCCTTGAAGATCATCTTCAATATCTTATTGTTCGTTCTTAAGCGGTAGTATGGATTATTTGTTTCCTTATGAGTCTCCTTTTCTGCAATAAAATATCTTTCAAAGGTATTCATAGAATTTTTGCCAAACAACGGGCTTGTTTTTCCTTGCCACAACATCATGAAATAGTCTTTTTCGGGATTGTTTCTGGCATATCGGTTAAGATACGCCTGTCGGATTTTCTTCTCATACATTTCAAAAAGAAGTTTACCGGAATATTCCTCTCCATCGATTAATTGAGACATGAATCCACCCTCCTCAGTCAAAGGAATCGCGGCATGAAACAGGAGATTGTTGTTGTATTTTAAATATATAGATCCTTTTTGGAAAAGGTATTTCGCATGATTTTGTAGCATTTCATTGTGTAAAAATAACTGAGCGAGATGTTCGATAACGTCTTTTTCATCTTCAATCAAAGCATAAGGATCATTGTCAAAATCAACTGTTGGAAAGAGATTATCCAGCAATTGATATGTCTTATTGTTCAATGTGATAGAATTGTTCGACAAATCAATCTTGTCTAGCAATAATCTATCCTCCAAATGGAAATCAGGGTTGTTCTTGACAATTTGTTTTTCCAATTTAAACTGAATAACGGAAATTGCTTTATGAATCTTGGCGATAAATGAGAGCTCTTCTTCCTGTTCATAATCCATTCCCTCTACTTTTGGATAAAAAAGCGTGCACGGATCGTCCCGATAATATTTGAACGCCATTCTAGCCAAAGGCAAAATATTAATTCCGTATCCATCTTCAAAACAGTCCAAGTTGTTATATCTGGACGCTACCCTAATGACATTTGCCACCATCACTTCGGAGCCGCTTGCTGCACCCAAAAAACTTATATCATGGTTTCCCCATTGGATGTCAACGTTATTTCTTTTGATCAATTTTTCCATAACTAAATGTGGTTTCGGCCCTCGATCGAAAATGTCACCAACAATATGGAGTTGATCAATCGCCAGATTGCGGATGAATCTGCTTATCTGGACAATGAATTTCTTTTCTCTTTGCGTTTTGAATATCGCTTCTATAATCGCTTCGTAATAACGTTCCTTATCTTCGTGGCTATCAGACTCGTAGAGAAGTTCTGTAATCACATAGGCAAACTCTTCAGGAAGCGTCTTTTGAACTTTGCTTTTTGTGTATTTTGTTGCAATGTGTCTGCACAATCCTATCATTTGATATAACGTGTCTTTCAGTAGGTCTTTAAACTGGTCCAGAGATAATTTCGCCTGATATTTATTGAGCATATCGGTAGGATAATAGATGAAAAAAGCCAATCTGTTCTTTTCGTCTTCTTTTAGGGAAGGATATATCAGGTCTATTTTTTCTTTGATAATTCCGGACGCGTTTTTCAAATAATGGTTGAAAGCGTCATATTCACCATGAATATCAGTAATAAATATTTCTGTTCCTTTCGGCAAATTAAGGATGGCGCTCAAATTGATAATCTCGCTACTCGCCTGTTGAACCGTGGGAAAGTCTTTGCTTAATAATTCAAGGTACTTGTTTTCATAGGGCATATATTGATCCTCCGTATTGGTTAATAAAGTGAAAAACACAAAAAGCAAATACTCATTAATGGGCTTATTTCAGTAAAAACTTATCGGTTATCAAACACAAAAAAGCAAACGACATATTCGATGGATATGCAGCCTCCCTCAAGCATCAATAAACCATTTCAACGCTCAATTCGCAAAATATTTGGTTGTTATCTCAATTGCTTAAATGATACCATACTTTTACAATTTCATGTACTAGTTTTTGATAAGGACTGAAAAGGAAATTATTTCCAAGTAGAAAGATCTGTCTCTTTTATGCTTCAATTGTTTATGATTATCAAAAAACATAACCGAGGACTTATACATAAAAAACAATTCATTTACATCGTTGTTGTTAACCGCATAAAAACAAATGAATAAATTCAGGAAGATTATTTGTAATTAATCTGGAATTATCGTTCCTAAGCAAATCGAATTTTGAGGGAATAAAAACATGTATCAATAATCAATAGATAGAAAAATCGAAATCAGGTATTCAAATAAATATTCAAATTATGTACTCTGTATTGGTCCAATTTCATTAGAGAATATAAAAATGTTTAAAAAAGGTCGGGTTTCAAAAAACGACTAATAATATCAGGAAAAGATAAATGAGAACCGAAATGCAAAATGTCATTAAAACCTCGATTTATGGCCATATTCCAACATTGCCAAATAAATAAATATTCCAATACACAATACTAAGAATAAGCAAATCGAACACGATTTAGGCAACCCATATTTTTTGTATGGAAATTTAACATCTAGAGATGCATTCTGGAACAGAACAGAAACGCAAATACAGACTTATTCAATAAAATCGATAAAATGCACAGCAATTAATCTAGAAATCAACGCACGGCTATGTGATAGGCAATAATTCAAAAATATTGAATGATATGCTATTAACCTCTATATTTAGCCATTATATTGAAATTTCAATATCGTATTTTTTATGAATATACATATGAAACAACTGAAAACCATATTTTTTTATCAAAAAAAGAACAACGAATTTCGTTGTTCCATTTCGTGATTTAAAATCGCATTCCCTTTTTTTTGCATTGATGTTTGCTTTTTGAATTCTTCTTTGCTCATGCGCAAATTCCTTTTTCATTTTGAAATAATTTGCCAGTCTTTCGCGCGCTATCGTGCCGTTACTAATTGCGTTTTTTACAGCACATCCCGGTTCCGATTCGTGTCTGCAATCTTTAAATTTGCATTCTCTCGACAAAGTCTCAATATCAGAAAACGACATTGAAAAGTCTCCCGAATCAAGTCCGAGCTCTCTCATTCCGGGTGTATCAATTACAATGGATCCGGAACTTGAAACGAAAAGCTCCTTTGATGATGTTATGTGTCTTCCCCGGTCCTTGTATCCAATAGAGAATGTGTCCATAACATTATCGTCCATCAAATAATTTACAATCGTAGACTTTCCAACACCCGACGATCCGATGAAAGCATATGTTTTCCCTGGCTTTAAATACTTTTCTAAATTATCAAATCCGTCTTTTATTTCAGAAGAACACACTATCAAATCAGCTCCAAAAGAAACTTGCTCGACTTCGTTGATATAGAATTCAATCTGGTCTGTCAGATCCGCTTTTGTTAACAATACACAAGGATACGCTTTGCTACTCCAAGCAACAGAAAGGTAACGTTCCAATCTGCGTAAATTGTAGTTCTCATTTAATGACATGCAGATGAAAACAACATCGATGTTACTTGCTATCAACTGTCCCATAGATGTACTCCCGGCAGCCTTTCTTTCAAAAGCGCTTTTTCTAGGTAGTACATTATGAATAACTGCGATCTCTTCTGTCAAGTCTACCATGACCCAATCGCCGACTGTCGGATAGTCAACCGGACTCAGAGAATTATACATCATTTTCCCGGTCACTTTCGCTTGGAAAGTATTTAACTCCGAGATAATCACATACAAGTTTTTTTGTTGGTTTATTACTCGAGCAAGAAAAAGCCCATCATAAGAAGATGCAGCTTTAAGTGTAGAGTCGTCTAATCCATAACGACTCAAATTGTTGTAGTTCATTGTAACCTCCAATTTAATATAGTAGTGATTGGAGGGAGTTTTTTTATTTGCCTGTGCCCTCCGTCACATTTTGAATGGCAATTAATCCAGTTACCGTCATAATACATATCCCCTTTCAAAAAGTGATTTCCAAAGCGGCTTGGAATAGATTGCTTAAACTTCAGATAATAATATTATACAATCCTATTAAATTTTTGTAAATATTGTTTTTTTCTGACAGTTAAAAAACAGACCTTTCAATACTTGTGTTTTTTACTTTATGTATTTGAAAAACACATAAATGTATTATAATAAAAATAGACTAATATATTAAAGGACATTCATATGAAAAAAACAAGACTAGACCATCAACAAGATTTTCTGTTATCAACCCTTCGACCGCTCGTAGCTGTTTGGATGTGGTTTGATGCCAAAAGAAAAGTCATCCACGACCCTTTAGTCAACTTTAGACGCAAGGAACCTTTTGTCATGGTTGCTAACCATACTTTCCTGTTTGATGTCGTTCACGTGCCTTTAAGGTTTCATATTGTTCCGTTTATCATCGCCTCGCAAACTCTTTTTACCAAACAACCATCAAAATTTCTTGTTTCACAAGTTGCACATGTGATTCCTAAATCTAAAGGTAAAAGTGATATTACCACGATTATGAATATTTTCAACGCCGTCAAAAAAGGATATCCAATTCTTATTTTCCCAGAAGGCGATACGACATTCTATGGAGAAACAAACTATATCGAAGACTCAACCATGAAATTGATCAAAAAAATGAAATTGGATGTGATAACTTGCAATGTCAAAGGCGGTTATTTGTCAAAACCCCGTTGGGCAACGGGAAAAAGAAGAAACCGACGCATCGAGCTCGAATACAAATTGGAAATTCCCAAAGAAAAACTCGCCTCTTTATCTCCTGAAGAGATCGGAAAGATTATCAACAACGCGTTGTATCATAACGCCTATGCCTATCAGAAAGAAAAAATGATTCCCCATCCGGGAAATCATTTGGCGGAAGGGATAGAAAATGTGGTCTATGTCTGCCCCCATTGCGAAAGCATTAATACGATAATATCAAATGGAAATAAATTCACTTGTAGCGCCTGCGAAAAAGAAGGCTACATCGATAAGTATGGATTTATCCACGATTTTAAATTCGACAATCTGATTGATTGGAACTTGTTTCAAAGAAATTTCACAGACAAGCTAAGAGCAAGCATAATAAATAGTTCAGGACACTTGTTCTATCTAAAGATGGATACTGGCGAACAACAACTTGTCGGTGAAGTCGAACTTGAATATAGAAACAACGAATTACATATTATGGGCGCTCACGAAGAAGTTCTTCCTCTCTCAGAAATATCAAATGCCACCATTACTTTGCGAAGAGACTTAGGCTTTGCTTATGGTGACCGTTATTTCATTATCAAGCTTGACAAGTACAGCGCCGCATTTCTTCGCATAATGCAAGACAAATACTAATTTTTAAAGTATCATAATTCGAAACTGATCCTATCTAAAAAAACGTCTCGCGAAGTCATGCTTCCGGAGATGTTTTTTAATATACTTTTACCAAATTCAGTTCTGAATTTCTTTTTTTACAGAAAGCGCAAACTCCTTGATTGTCTCCATCCACATCGGTATATCTATCCCTTGAGGACATTTTGTCACGCACTTTTGGCAAGCAATGCAGTTTTCTGCGCCTTTGCTTTCTTCTAAGGCTTTATAATAAGAAGTAAGAAATGACCACGTTTTCTTTGAAATCATATATTGATTATAGATTGCGAATACCCGAGGAATATCCACTCCGAGCGGGCAATCCATGCAGTATCTGCAGGCTGTGCATGGTATCGTTCCGGAAGATAAATAGATTGCTATAGCTTCATTTATTAATTCGTGTTCTTTCGCGATAAGTGGTTTGAAATCTGTCATGGTCTTTAAATTGTCTTTGACTTGGTCGAAATCTGACATTCCTGAAAGAACAGTCAATACATTGGTTTTTGAGGCGGCATATCTAATTGCCCAAGAGGCAATGCTTGTGCCGGGATTGTACACTTTAAGCTTCGAAGAGGCATTGTCCGTAAGTGTTGCCAACGCTCCGCCTCTGACCGGTTCCATTACAATAACCGGTATATTCCTTTCGCATACCAGTTCGTATTGCCTTTTAGCGTTTTGCAGATCCCAATCCAAATAATTCAACTGTAACTGGACAAAATCCCACTGATGATTTTCCAGATGATTTGCCAACACGTCGGCATTGTCATGAAAGGAAAAACCAAGATGTTTGATCAGGCCTTGTTTCTTGTATTCCTGTAATAAAGCTATGATATCGTATTCAATAGCCTTTTCATAGTTTTCCTTGTTCATATTGTGGACAAGGTAGAAATCGAAATATTCGACTTGACATTTTTTTAATTGTTCAGTAAATACTTCTATCGCTTTTTCTTTTGAGGTCATTGACCACATCGGCATTTTCGATGCCAGATAGAATGTATCTCGAGGATATTTATTTAAAACTTTCCCGATGAATGTTTCCGACATGCCTTTATGATAAGGATATGCAGTATCAAAATACGTGACGCCATTTTGAATTGCATAATCAATCATCTCAGTTGCAAGCTTTTCATCTATTGTTTCGGTTTCTTTGTCGGTGACCGGAAGCCGCATGCAACCAAAGCCTAATAATGATACCTTTTCTGGAATGTTCTTAAAGTTTCTATAATACATTGAAATCGCCTCATTCCGTTTTTAATATGAATCATTATATTATTGTTGCTTAATTATGTCAACATTCCTACAAAAATAGCAGATCGCAAATCTTTTTTCGGCCATAAGATAATTCTTTATATTACAACAATATTGTTATCTGCTTTTTTTAATCACAGTCTCCGCAACAATCTGCGCATGAACTAAATGGCCTTTTTATAAATTCCCAAAATCTTGATAGGATATTCCCGCGCGATTATTTGCAGGACATTCTCGATTTTATCCTGTCCACTTCGTGGCGAAATCATTTCAAAAAAGAAGTTATAACTTCCAAAATGGATTTTCGTCGGTCTTGACATTATAGAAATCAAGTTGATGTGTTCATTGGCAATTTTTTCAAGGATTTCAAACAACAACCCCGGGTAATCTTTTTTTGGCATCACAACAAAAGCGACTTTCACCAACCCGTTGGTTATCGTTTCTTTTTTGTGTCTCTTAGAAATAATTACAAATCTTGTGAAATTTTGCTCTTCATCCGCAATGTTTTTTTGAATCGACCGATATGTACATAATGACGTTAAGTGATTAGGAACGATAGCGCTCGTGTTGGTTTGGGATTTTAGAAACAATTCAACTGTTTCTGTATTTGATTTTGTATATTCAAAAATGACTTTCTTTTGTGCTTTCAAAAACTCATGGCATTGTCCGAATACAGCGTATTGTCCAATGATTGTATGCGCTTCGGGTGTATTATCAAAATTACTTATAAAGTCAAAGTGAATCGGAATAATTACTTCATCATTAATTGTCGCATCACTTTGAAGGATTAAATCCATATGCAGTTGTATGTACCCATCAATAGAATTTTCCAAAGGAACCACGGCATAATCACATTCATCATCCAAGGCGTCGATTACATTATCTATCAAAGGAAAATAAAGAGGCTCTAATAAAGCGCTTTCGTTTTCGTTATATTTTTTGTATGCCAAATCACTGTATGATCCCGCGTCTCCCAAAATCGCAATCTTTTTCATAAGAACCACCTTTTATATTTCTATATAGACTTTACTTTCTATGACAACTGTTTTATATGTCTTCACTTGCCGACTGTATTCATCGATTTTTAAAAAATCGGCTTTGTGTTTGTCTGAGACTTCCCCAGAAATCACTGAAATACCCAACCTGTGTTCTTTGCAGGTAATCATTTCTTTTTCTAGGACTCCTCTAAATAACGAAGATCCCATATGTGGACACTTGTCTTGTATGGCATATGGAAAACCATCGACGACAGTCAAAAGAATCGCTCGATTATTCACAAGAATTCTCATTTTCTTTTTTTGGATTAATGTCGATAATTCTGCCACAAACATATTCATTATTTTCCTCCAAGATATTTGAAAATTAGATACATTATACTCCCAATTGAAATATATGACAATGTCATGAAAACAAAATACAAACCTAAATACTTTGGGATTTACTTCTACGTAGTCGATTCAGGAGCAATTAATAACCGCTCAATGATCAACTCAGTAATTTTTTTGTCTTGTCCAACCCTGGTTTACAAGGTTATGGATTGTCATTTTGGCGTTTGAATGTAGATAGAAAAATATCAGGAGTTCCCTATGCAAATCGGTATCCTAACTTTCTTTTTTAATAATCCTTACTATCCATTTCATAAGTTTGCATTTATCCAAGGTATTTGGTATTATAAGTCTTGTATCTATATTAAAAATAATCTGAGAAATGGCGGAATACTGTTTGTGGACAAATCAGAACAAAAACATCAGCGGAGAATTCGATATAAAGGCACTCATCCAAAAACTTATGCGGCAAAATATAAGGAACTGCAACCAGAGAAATATGCTGAAACTGTCGCGAAAGTCATAGAAAAGGGAAATACGCCCGCGGGTATGCATCGTCCAATCTGTGTGAATGAAATCTTGGAATTTTTACATATCTCACCAGGACAAACCGGCTTGGATGCAACATTAGGCTATGGCGGTCACGCGCACGAAATGCTGAAATGTTTGGACCAAAAAGGGCACTTGTATGCAATAGATTCCGACCCCATTGAATTGCCACGCACAGGGGAGCGTTTGGCAAAGTTGGGGTATGGTCCAGAGATTTTGACTATAAAACATCTAAACTTTTCCGATATCGATCAGATTATTTCCGAATCAGGACCACTCAATTTTGTATTGGCGGATCTTGGCGTTTCTTCTATGCAAATCGATAATCCGGAAAGAGGCTTTTCATTTAAAACAGAAGGTCCTCTGGACCTGCGTATGAATCCCAAAAAGGGAATAACTGCCGCTGATCGTCTAAAAGAAATGACGCAAGACGAAATACAGGGTATGCTGATCGAAAACGCAGACGAGCCTCATGCAGCAGAAATTGCTCGAGCAATCGTTGCAGAATACAGAAGCGGTGTCTCCATATCAACAACATCACAGCTTCAAAAAATCATCAAGGATGCTCTGACATTCATTCCACAGAGTGAGAGAGATGAAGAAATCAAAAAATCGTGTCAACGATCTTTCCAGGCACTGAGAATCGATATCAATCATGAGCTTGAGGCGCTATTTGAATTTTTGGAAAAACTCCCTTCATCGCTCGCTGAAGATGGAAAAGTTGCGATTCTATCATTTCATTCCGGTGAGGATCGACTCGTCAAAAAATCATTTCAGCATTATTTTAGAGAAGGCGTATATTGTAAAATCACTCCCAGTTTGATTCGCCCTTCATTGGAAGAACAAAATTCCAACAGTCGTGCTTGTTCAGCAAAGTTACGCTGGGCAATCAAGGCTTAATGATCGTATTCTTATTGTTAATTTCCAGAAATCACACATGATACTTTTCGATTTGCTCGTTTCGGCTTTGGTGTTTTAGAGCACGAAAGCAAAAGACATCTTTACCCATTTTTCTCAATCATCAGTATTCAATATTCTTTGTTTGACTTCAAATCACCAGACCATTTTGATATCATAATATAAAAAAGACAAACCTGAATTCTAAAGGATGATTTTAGAATATCGGTTTGTCTTTTCAACCTTTATTTTCTTAATCGAAGTGAAAATCGCTATTCGGTATCATAAATTTCGGCTCAATGTTCGTGCCACTCCAATAATTACTCTTTAAAGAATTTAATGAAGACCTTGACGATTTCGGGATCGAATTGAGTTCCTGAACACCTCAGGATTTCAGCGAAGGCATCTTCTTGAGACATTTGTTGGCGGTATGTCTTTACGGCAGTCAAGGCGTCGTACGCCTCAATAACTGCAATCACTCTTGCATTCAACAGAATTTCTTTGCCTTTCAATCTTTTTGGATACCCGGTACCATCCCATTTTTCATGATGTTGATAAACTGCGTCTGCTATTTCTGAAAAAGCTGCCGATGAATTCAGGATCCTGTATCCGGCTTCAGCGTGATTTCTGATCTGATTCCATTCTCTTCTGGTCAGCTTTCCTTTTTTATATAGGACACTTTCATCAATCGTGATTTTCCCAATATCATGCATCGCTCCAGCGATTTTCAATTTATGAATTTCTAACAGAGTTAGATCAAGATATTTTCCCATGCGCTCGCAAATTGAACTCACTCTTTTTGAATGCTCTTTTTCGTTTTGATACTTGTCAAACATGGCTTTCAGGATCAATATGACAGATTTTTTAACCAAATCTCTTTTTTCAGTCGATTTCTCCTGATTCAACACCGTTTCCGCTTCCCTAACGATATCATTGATATTTTCCACGGGTCTAGTTTTCGTTTTGTGCCCAAAAGAAACCGAGATCTTCAAAATGTTCATTGGAAGATTCAATATTTGATTTTTAATCTCCTCAATCTTTTGAATCGCCTGGGCTTCGTCAGTTTTCAAGAAAATACAGGCAAATTCATCATTGTCGATTCTGGCCAAGAGGTCGCCATGATGGCAAGTTCTTTGAAATATAGATGAAAATGATTTTAAGAGCATGTCTCCAATATGACATCCCAAGGAGTCATTTACTAATTTCAGTTTGTTTACATCACAAAGAACAACTGTCAAGGGCAGATTTTCTGCGATATCGATATTGTGAAGTTCTTCTATTAGATATACCCGATTATTCAGACCGGTGAATGAATCGTGGTATTTCAAATACAACGCTTTTTGATTCAATGCTTCTTGTCCGTTTTGATCTTGATTCTCATTTTTCATGTTTTCATCAAAACTATTTGATGTAAATTTCTTCTCCATTATGCCCCCCCCACATTCAACGTAATTGATCAAAAGAAACGATGGCTATTCCATTGAAACTGTACCATGAATAATTTTTCTTTAATATTTTACAAAATTATTTGTCGTAAACGCTTATCTGCTCGCCACTTTACACTCATTATATATCAATTCGCCTTATTTTTGATATTTTGTATAATATATTGTCCGTTGATAAATATTCAATAAGAAACAAAAATAAAACACCTGTTAAACAGGTGTAAAAAGCCTGGCGGAGAAGAGGGGATTTGAACCCCTGCACCGGATTAACGATCTACTAGCTTTCCAAGCCAGCCCCTTCAGCCACTTGGGTACTTCTCCGTTAGTTATGAATTTTTCTTAAGAAAAGGCGATTATGGATAATCGCCTGTCATCTTAAGACTGGCGGAGTAAGAGAGATTCGAACTCTCGCGCCGGTTCCCCGACCTACACCCTTAGCAGGGGCGCCTCTTCGGCCACTTGAGTATTACTCCAAAAAAGCAGTTAGCCATTTTATAATACTCTAAAAATGGCTAACTGTCAATTAATTTCTAGTTGATGTAGGTCTCTTTTTCTTCTGATTCTTCAGCTATGGGTTTGGGTAATTCTTTTTCAACTTTTGGTCTTTTTTTGGTTTCTTTGGGTTTTGATTCATTTAATGCTTTTGAAGTCTCGCGATATTTTCTATATCCGCCATACCCGTCATAGCCCAAGTACAAACCGCCGGCAACCGAGATGAATAAGACAATCCATCCAAGAGTGGAAATGATATCCTTGCCAAGAATGGTCAACACGAAGATTACTGGACCTAAAGTAATACAAATGACATGAAACCAGAATTTGGCAGATTCGGTTTTTTCATCAAAATAGTATAGGGATATCAAATAAATCAAGCCCCTGGCATAGAAGAATACTGCCAGCAAATATCCGTAAATTCCCAGCCAAAATGCTTCATCTGACTTTCCCGAGAAGACGACATAAATCATGACGCCTCCCATGATTGTATCAAATATGATTTCAATCAGATTAATTGTTCTCACTACTTCTTTTTTCAGCGTCTTCATTAACGGGTATACTCGCAAAACCGAGAACAATACAATTGCGATTCCCGTAGTGGCATACACGACTGCCACTTCATAAACCTTCATCAAAATGCCGGCAGCAAGCAAGATGGCCGCTAAAATCCATTTAATCAACCAACCGTATCCAAATTTTGATTTTGCCATTACTAATCCCTCCTTAAGAGACTCTCTATTAAATATTATAATCCTTTTTCTTAGATTTGCAAACTGGCTAAGCACAAAATCATCTTACTATCACCACATTGTTTTTACCTTTGTTTTTTGCGCGGTATAATCCGTCGCCAGAATCCTTGATGTAATGTTCAAATGATTTTTGCACAAGCCTGTTGGACCCAGAGACTCCAAAACTTGCGGTAACTTTGATTTTGTGTTTATTAAAGTCAAAAACGTAGTTTTCCAAAACAGAACGTAAAGAATCAGCTAAAATATACGCTTCATCGGGACTTTGTTTAGGACAATAAATGATGAATTCTTCTCCGCCATACCTCGCAAATATATCTGATTCGCCAAGCTTATCTGTGAATAATTTTGCCATTTCTGTAAGAATATGATCTCCGGCTTGATGACCATAAATATCATTAACTTCTTTAAATTCATCAAGATCGAACATAATGAAAGAAAAGCCTTTTTTATTAACTACCGCTTCATCAAACGCTTCCGACGCCTTCAAGTAGAATACTCTACGGTTGAGGATTTTTGTAAGATCATCATATGCGGCAATTTTCTCCATTTGAATCATTTCCAGTTTATGCTCAGTCATATCGATAAATCGTAATAAAAATCCGATATGTTTGCCATTATTTCGGTTCAAACTATCAAGTCTAACGGAATAATATTTAATTTCTGAATTTATTTCTATTGAAGTTTCATGTTCGCTATTTTTTTCTAGATCGCCGAAAAAACTTTCATCTACTTGATTGAAATCTTTCAAAGTCAATATTTCACGAAAATTCATTTTTTCGTTATACATTTCCTTCATAGAGTTGTTGGCACTGATAAATGTTTTTGACTTGTCCAAAATCGCGATTGGATAAATTGCACCCTGAAACAATTGTCTATAGGCAAAAGGCATCAAATCGAAAAATTCGTATTTATAAAGCGCAAATAGAGCAAGCAACGCAAATGCTGCAGTTGCAAGCGGAGCAGTGTCCATCGTGGCGGTGTGAGTGTTTATCAAGGTTAGGATCAATACGACGCAAAAGAGCAATGACGCGATAACAAGCGCCAATAGATTCCGCTTATACAGCGCATCAGATTTTCTATAAACAAGAAAAAAGTTCCTTGCAGATAGCAAAGCCATGACCATATTATATGACATCAAGATGTAATACATTGGCCCTTTGACAAAAATCAGAGCTGTATAGCCAGTACCAAAATTGGTATCAGATATGATTTCATTGGAGATAAAATACAATTTCTGGATCCACGAAGGATCCATTCCGCTTTTCCAAGGATAGAGAAAATTCGACGCAACAGCTAATACCGGTATTATCAGAAAAAGCCAAATCCTATACGCTGGAAGCATTCTTATTCTTGTTCTTTGCTGGAGTGAAATAAAATACCACAACACATAAATAAATGGGATAGCCAGATATTGAATGTGGTTGAATCTCAGCATCGCAGTTTCTGAATCGCTCAGAATAAAAGCTCCGTAGGCAAACAGAAAAATACAGTTTGCCAGAGCCAGTAAACCAAGTAAGACGAATCCTAGCATCAATTCCCGTCTGGTAAAACTGAAGATGACCAAAACCAGCAGAATAGCCCCCACAACAAAAAGCAAGGCGACCATTAGAAAATCATAACGCATAGTATTCTCCCCTTCGGGTGACTATATTTGCTTAACTAATAAAACTGTTATCTGTTTTTGGATCAAGCATGGAAAGTTGCAATCTTTTTCTATCCAAATCAACTGATATGACCCACACTTTGACGATATCACCGACGCTAACAATTTCCATCGGATGTTTGATATATCTTTTACTCAGTTTGGAAATGTGCACTAACCCTGCTTCTTTGATTCCGCAGTCGACAAACGCGCCAAAGTCGACGACGTTTCTAACTGTGCCTTGCAATTCCATGCCGGGTTTCAAGTCTTCTAGTTTCAATAAATCGCTTTTAAGTAATGGTTGTGGAAATTGATCTCGAAGATCCCTGGTGGGAGCGATAAACGCATCAAGCAAATCATTTAGGGTGACAGGATGGATATTGAGCGTCTTTGCAAGCTGTACTCTGTCAAGTTTGCTGATTTTAGAAATACATTCTTGAGCTCCGATATCTTGAGGGTCAATCTCCAAGTGCATCAATACGCCTTCCGCCAACTCATAACTTTCAGGATGAATCGGAGTTTTATCTAAAGGGTTATCCGAATCAAGGATGCGCAAAAATCCGATTGCTTGTTCGAAAGTCTTTGGCCCAAATTGTGGAACTTTTTTAATGGACACACGATTTTTGAACGGGCCCTTTTCTTCTCTATATTCAACAATATTGTTCGCAACATTGGCTGAGAGCCCAGAAATGAACCTTAACAATGATGAAGATGCCGTATTGACATTGACGCCAATTTGGTTGACTGCGGTTGAAACGACGAAATCCAGAGAGTCGGTAAGTTTCGCTTGGGACACATCGTGTTGGTATTGACCGACTCCAATCGATTTTGGATCGATTTTCACGAGTTCACTCAAAGGATCTTGCATTCTTCTTGCAATGCTTACAGCAGAGCGTTCTTCAACTTGAAAATCAGGAAATTCCTGCCTTGCAAGGTCGGAAGCGGAATATACGGAAGCTCCAGCTTCGCTTACAATCACATATTTCAGGCTTGATTTCAAATCTTTGATCACATCGACGACAAAGGCTTCCGTCTCTCTTGACGCTGTGCCGTTACCGATTGCAATAATTTCAATATTGTATTTGTCAATCAAATACACCAGTCGCTTTTTTGCAAGTTCAAGTTTTTGTGGATCGACTTTTTCTCCGATTCTGGCCTCATGCGGATAGATGACACCTTTATCGATAAACTTTCCAAAAGAATCGACTACTGCCATTTTGCATCCGGTTCTGAATGCGGGATCTATCCCCAAAACCATTTTGCCTTTCAAAGGCGGTTGTAAAAGCAGCGATCTGAGATTTTCGGAAAAGATATGGATTGCTTGGTCTTCCGCTTTATCGGTGAAATCAGTTCTGATTTCCCTCTCTATTGAAGGGCTGATTAATCTTTTATAGGTATCCGCAATCGCTTCTTCAATCAACGGGACGACAAGAGATTGCCTGCTGCCGATGAATCTGTTTTGCAGATATCCTAGAATCGGGTCAGCCGCTATGCTAATCTTGACAGTGATCACTTTTTCTTTTTCAGCGCGATTGATAGCCAAGACCCGGTATAATTTAATCGATTTCAGATTTTCTTCGTATTCATAATAATTCTTGTATGTCTGATATTCATCAACAGCATCTTTTTTCTTTGAAGTAACTAAGATTCCGTTTTTATATGTATAATCTCTAATCCATTTCCGATAATCAGCGTTATCAGAAACTTTTTCTGCGATGATGTGTTTTGCCCCTGCAAACGCTTCTTCGATATTTGGAACCTCCTCATTAATATAAGGAATGGCAATCGGATCCAATTCATCAATTTCCGGATACGTCAAAATATAAACAGCCAAAGGTTCCAAGCCTTTTTTTATCGCTTCAGTAGCTTTCGTTTTTTTCTTTTCTTTGTACGGGCGGTATATATCTTCCAAATCAACAAGTTTCTCAGCTTTCTGAATGGCTTGTTTGACATCATCTGTCAACATTCCCTTTTCATCGATAAGCCGAATGACATCTTCTTTACGTTTTTCAAAGTTGACTTTGTATTCATATTCCTTTTCAATTGCTCTGATATATTCTTCATCCAAAGAACCTGTCAGTTCTTTTCTGTACCTGGCAATGAACGGGACTGTCTGTCCTTCACTAAGCAAATCTAGGACCGCTTTAATCTGGTGCGGCTTGATGTTTAGGTCTTTTGCAATTTGGTTAATCAATGCTTCGTTGAAATATTCCATCTTTATCACCTATAAGCTTCTTGTCATATACTATATTTATACCATATTTGTATGAAAATTAAAATAAAAAAACCCATTACGGGTTTTTCGTTGTCTTTATTTAATCGTTGAAGGGTGCATACGTTCCGGCATTGATTAGTTTCAGCAAAGCCACAACTTCATCAGCGCCTACTACAATTTCTTCAAATTGACCATTGGCGATTACGACGATTGTCGGAGTATACAATGACGGCTCAAGAATTGAGTCTAAGAACAAGTCCTTTTGAGCGGCTGTGTCAGTCATTTCGTCAGTATTTGCGAAAAATACAATTTCAGAATCCTTGTTGATTCTGTTTGCAAGCCGCAAGGATGTGTTTTTAACCGATTCACAAGCTAAACAAGTGTTAGAGTAAAAATACACAACGTAATCCTGAAGTTGTACTTCTTCGGCGTCGACTTGTGTCAATATCTTTTCATATTTTGTCAATTTAGTGAAATCCTCGTATTGTCTTGTGCCGACTGCCAAATCATATATGAACGCAGCTGCGACTATCACGAATACGGTGATGATGATGCCGACGATTACCTGTAACAGTCTTTGTTCCGGTGTCGTTTTTTTGAAACCCTTTCTATATGTAGCCATATTTTCACCTCAGCAGTATAATTTTACCTAAAAAGTCCGATTAATGCAAGAAATATTTATCAACACTTAAAATCTTCATTTTGACTTGTCTTCCAAAAGACAAAATGCCAAAGCATATTCTCTTTCGTGCGAAATGGAAAGCCAGACTTTAAGGTCATTGATTTCCGGTTTTATAAGGTGTGGGCGTCCTTCTTCATCATTCAAGATGACCATGTCTGTAAACGAGAAAAAATATTTTGTCGATGAAAAAGCTTTTGTCAAAGCTTCCTTTACAGCGAATCGTCCTGCCAAATATTCTTGTTTTCTGGATTCGGAAGAAAATGATTCGTAAATCACTTTTTCCTCGTCGCTTAAGATCCTTACTGAAAGTTTTGATTTGACTCTAGATATTTTGACAATATCTGTTCCGACGCCCGCAATCATTTGTTTTTTTCCTCGATCATAAGTTGATTAGCCAAATCTTTAATCGCCCTAAATCTGTGATTGAGTGCCGATTTGGATATTTGCGACTGATAGAATTCGATTGAAGCATAACTCAATTCCAACAATGTCGATTCTGGATATTTTTTGCGAAGAAATATGGCTTCCTCAATGCTTTTTGGCAATTTGTCTTTCATCTTTTTCTCGATAATTTCAATGTGTTCAAGTTGTTTCTTTGCTGCATCCATCGCTTTTCTTTCGTTGGCGATATCACAGTTGATTACCCTGTTTATCGAATTTCTAAAATCTCTTTTGATTCGGTTGTCTTCAAATGTGAAGAGGGAATTGATCGCATCGGTAACTCGTAGAAAATCCGATATTTTTTCGGCTTCTTTAATATAAACAATATAGCCCCGCCTATTCTTGGTGGTTTTTGCTTTCAAATCGAATTCATTTGCGATCTTTTTGATTACTTCTGCTTGTTTTTCCGAAAATGTCTGGATTTCCAAGTGATATGTTGATGTATCTGGATTGTTGATGGATCCTCCTGCGAGAAAAGCACCTCTCAGGTAAGCTTTCTTGCAGCATTCGTTTTCAATCAAATTAGCATCAACATCTTGGAAAAAAAGCCCGTTTTGATTCAAAAGTGACAACTCTGACAATATTTTTTCAGCATGAGTGGATACTTGAACGACGTATAAATCATGTTTTTTCAGTTTAGTCTGTTTTTTGCTTATCAATGTCAATTCGACATTGAACAGGTTTTTTGTGTGTCGCATCATCGTCCTGACGACAGCCAGATTGGTTGACTGGAACAAAATGCTCAACCCTTCGCTGTTTAATTCGATTGAGCCGCCAATGTGAAAAAGGGCGGAAAGTTCCGCTTTGTTGCAACAGTCCAAATGTTTCAAACTGGATAGTTCGGTTTTCACATCAGTGGAAAATGACATTCAATCACTCCGATTTTTCAAGATATTTGACGGCGCTAAGCGCAGCAATCGCTCCATCAGAAATAGCGGTAACAATGAAGCGGTAATCTTTCTTGGTAACATCTCCACAGGAAAAGAGCCCTTGGAAACTGGTTTTCATTTCTTGGTCGACTTTCACATAACCGGATTCGTCGACAATATCAAAATTTTGCAGGAAGCTGGCATCCGCTTCGTTTCCGGCATATATAAAAGCTCCGGATACATTTAATTCATAGATGTCATTGTTATCAAGGTTTTGAAGTTCGACGTTTTTCAATTCTTTCTCGCCGCAAAAGCCCAATACTTTTGTCGATAATAGTATTTTTATTTTTGGATTATCTTTGATTCTTTGGATAATTCCTTTTGTCGCGGTAAAATGGTCCAAATCGTGGATGATTGTAACGTTTTTGGCAATTTGGCTCAAATAAATGCTTTCTTCAAGCGCGGAATCTCCTCCGCCAATGACACATACATCTTGTTCCTTGAAAAAGATGCCATCACAGACAGCACAGTAAGAAACGCCTTTGGACAATAACCGTTTCTCGTTTTCTACATGCAAGGCTTTGGGGTTTGTTCCGGAAGCGATGATCAAGGCTTTGCACTGATACTCATCGTAATCAGTGGTCACTTTGAACAATTCGTTTGAAGCTGTGATGTTTTTCACCAAACCCTGAGTTTCCTCAATTTCCAGGTCCCGCAGATGATTTACCATCTTTTCCACTAGTTCCTGGGCGCTGACTTTTCCAAATCCAAGATAATTGTCCACTTGAAAAGTAGAATGCAGTCTGCCCCCAGGCGCGTTCTTATCGAGTAGAATCACGTTTTTATCGGCTCTTTTGGCATATATGGCGCTCATCATTCCTGCAGGTCCTGCACCAATGATGATAATATCAGTTTGTTTCACTTGGTTTTGCCTTTTTACAACATTTGAAATCGATACTTCCTGGAATAGACCCATATGTCTTTCCTTTTCTTTTCAGCCGCACAAACAACGAAATCAAGATTCCACCCAAAATCATTAATCCGGATGTGACGATAGCGGATTTCAAAGTGATGCCAAACAATTCGAAAGTCAAAGGATCGGTTCTCATGGTTTCTATAAAGATCCGAACGGAGCCGTACCAAATCAAATAAAATGCAAATATTTCTCCGAAATGGATATTTTTAAGTCTTCTCAAAAATAACATGATGAAGAATCCCAAAATATTCAAACTTGATTCATATAAGAAAGTTGGATGGTAAAATCCGGTCAATGGTTCGACCGATAAACCATGAAGAGCTTGTTGGATATACATGTTATTGACTATGAAATTAGGCAAATGCAATGTATATCGCAAATAATTATATTGTTCTTCAATAGCCAAGTTCGCAGCGTTGCCTGTCATCCCTCCGACAAGTCCGCCATGTGCTTCCTGATTGAAAAAATTACCCCATCTTCCTGATGCTTGTGCGATAATGAAACCAATCGCCACTATATCAAGGACAACAAAAATGTCTATTTTTCTTCTTCTTGTATAAAAAATAGCACATACTACTGCAGTCGCAAAGGCTCCGTGTATGGCCAGCCCCGCCAAACCAAAACTAGAAAAGTCGAGTGTTCCTGTGGAAAAACCCAGCGCCCTTAAAAGTGAAGGGAAAAACCCGCCATAGATAAATTGGTCCCACTCAAAGACAACATACCAGAGTCTGGAGCCAAGGATAGCTACAGGCACAATCCAAAGAAAGCCATCAATCATATCATCGGATTTAATATTGTTGCGTTTCGCTTCTCTAAGACCCAAAAGCAATGCTATGACGATTCCCATCATAATGAAGAACGAATAAAAGACGATGCTTCGGCCAAAAATAGTAACAACTCTGTTGTCTAGTGTGTAAATGGCTTTTATTGTTATATCATGGTCAATCTCGGCAAATTGCGATTCAAAAACGCTCCAGCGGGTAAAAGTGCAGTTTTCTTTGTTCTCGGCTTCGGGATCTTGTGGAGGAGTTATGTCACAGGTTTCGCCTGTTTGGCATGTAATCGACTTAAGAATCGTTCCATCATAATCGACGAATTGAATTGTATATGTATCAGAAGGCGCGGTTGTCGTTTGGCACCCCAAGAAAAACAAAGAAAAAGATAAAACCAATACAATGATTATTGCCTTGCTTACACTTTTCATTCTTCATCCTCAGTTCCAGTCTTATTTTGTTTAATTTGATCATTCACCTCTTCGTTAAACTCTAACGACGAATGATATCCCATGCTTTTCGATTTGAAATCATAGGCCGCAGCTTCGACCAAAGTCGCTGTATTTCTCGCTTCAGTGATCGGCAATACAACATATGCGATTTCCGTATCAAATATTTTTCGTTTTTCCTGCTCAAGACCCAAACGGTCAAATTTTCGGAATTTATCCCATTTATCAAGTTCCACAATTAATGATATTTTCTTATTTTCCCGATATGCTTTGGCTCCGAAAAGATAAATAACATTTACGATTCCGATGCCTCTGATCTCCAAATATTTTTTCAGAAGCTCAGGAGCTTCTCCGATTACTACACCTTTTTCTCTTTGATAAATTTCAATCATATCATCAGCGACCAACATATAACCTCTTCTGATTAGCTCAAGAGCAACTTCGCTTTTTCCTAACCCGCTTTCGCCGGTTATCATGACTCCAACACCATTAATGTCCATCAGAACTCCGTGCAAAGATACTCTTTCGGCAAGACGCGCCTGCAAGAAAGCAAACAATTCGCTAAATAACGAAGTGGTGGAATAATTACTCCTTAAGACGGGAATGCCGAATTCATCTCCAAGACGCAAAAAAATTTCCGGAACTTGGACATTCTTGGAAAAAATAAAAGCAGGAGGCTCTTTTTCAAACAACATTCGAACTCTTGTCTTTTGATCATTTTCATTTAGCCAATGGAAAAAAGTGCCTTCCTTTGAACCGATGATCTGAATTCTGTCATGTTCATAAAAATCAAACATTCCAGCCAGTTCCAACCCGGGTTTGGAAAGACTTGGATTGTTGACTTTTCTTGAAATGCCTTTTTCACCGGAAAGTATTTCGAGTTGCATGCCTTCGATGATTTCTTGAATGGTGAGCGACAATCCCATGATGTACACCAACCTTTACGATTTTCTAGAACTTAACAAATTTATTCTGCGGATTATCTGGATATATGCGATTTTGAAAAACATCCGTACAAACTGGAAGATAATCACGAAAACAATCGGGTACAAATAATTCGCAAAAGAAAATGCATTTCCCAAAATAGCGATATCTATGATATAGAAGAAGATAAGATTCATTAGGAAAAATATCAAACCGGAAGAATACAGGACTAGTTTCACATATCGCTTGATCATTAGTTCCTTGTAAAGCTCCTCGTACAAGGTAAAAACTAATGCTACAAGCAAATAGATGTAATCGATCCTGACTTCAGTCAATTTGAATATTTTAACAATGGCATAAAGTAAAATGAAATTCACCAAAAAACTGACAATCAGATTAATAAATCGGTTCGAAGAGTATCTTGCGGCCAGGTCAATACGAATCATATTGCCCGGTGTTTGTTTGTTGGATTTCTTTTGTTGTTTTTTCTCTTCTTTATGTTGTTCTTTGACGATTTCAATCAACTTTTCCAATTCTTCGATTTCCTTGCGTAAATCTTTTTCGTCTTTTCCCATTTTGAAAACCTCTATTGCAGATGAACTTTCATACAGCATATATTTATCATAACATACGTGAGTATTATTTTCGAGTAAATTTAAGTATATATTTAAGGATCCTCCGGCAAATATTACCGGCGTTTGCCGGCTAAGATCGGTTTTAAATATTGTCCGGTGTAACTATTTGCGCTCTTGGCAACGGTTTCGGGTGTTCCGGTTATCAAAATCTCTCCGCCTCTATCTCCGCCTTCAGGTCCGAGATCGATTATGTGGTCGGCAACTTTGATGACATCGAGATTATGTTCAATCACAATCACAGTGGCGCCTTTATCAACAATATTTTGTAAAACCATCAACAAGTTGACGATGTCATGACTGTGAAGACCGGTTGTCGGTTCATCAAGAATATAAATCGAACTATCAGTGATGCGCTTATATAGTTCGCTGGCCAATTTAACGCGTTGTGCTTCCCCGCCTGAAAGGGTGGTTGAGGATTGGCCGAGTTTGATGTATCCCAACCCAACGTCAAATATCGTTTTCAATCGATTGTGTATTTTGGGAATGTTACGGAAAAAATCGACGGCTTCTTCCACAGTCATACTTAAAACATCAGATATAGTCTTGCCTTTGTATTTGACTTGAAGTGTTTCTCCATTATATCTTTTTCCATGGCACTCTTCGCATTCTACGTAAATGTCAGGCATGAAATGCATTTCAATTTTTATGACTCCGTCGCCGGAACAATGTTCACATCTTCCGCCTTTGACGTTGAATGAGAATCTGCTTTTATTATATCCGCGGATCTTTGCCTCTTTGGTTTGTGAGAACAGATTTCTTATTTCATCAAAAACACCTGTATAGGTCGCAGGATTGCTTCTGGGAGTTCTTCCGATTGCAGATTGGTCGATATCAATGATTTTATCAAAAGCTTCATAGCCGTTGATTGTATCGCAATCACCGGCGACTTCATTTCTTTTTGTCAACCGATTCACAAGTCCTTTGTACAAAACATCATTGACAAGACTAGACTTGCCAGAACCTGATACCCCTGTCACCACGGTCAAACAACCGACCGGAAAATCAACATTGATGTTTTTCAAATTATTTTGTCTTGCGCCTTTGACTTGCAAGTAACCGCGATTATGTATTCTTCTATTTTTCGGAAGGGGAATGAAAAGTTTTCCTGACAAGTATTTTCCGGTAATAGATTCTTCAGAATTGATGATTTCACTAGGCGGTCCGGCGAAAATGACTTCTCCCCCGTGCTCTCCTGCGCCAGGTCCAATGTCAACGACAAAATCAGCGTTTTCAATCATTTCCATATCGTGTTCGACAACAATCATGGTATTGCCCAAATCACGCATGTCTTTCAAAGTATGGATTAACCTCAGGTTGTCCCTTTGATGCAAGCCAATAGATGGTTCGTCAAGAACATAGAGAACACCTGACAGTCTGGAGCCAATTTGAGTTGCAAGCCGGATTCTTTGCGCCTCACCTCCGGAAAGAGAGCCAGATGATCTGGAGAGGGTCAGATAATCAAGACCGACATTGATCAAGAAACGGAGTCTTTCCTTGACTTCTTTCAAAATCGATCTGGCGATTTCATATTCTTTGTCGGTTAATTTTATCTTATCAAGAAAGTCTAAAAGATGAAGCACGCTCATCGAGGTGAAATCATTGATATTGATTCCTCCGACTTTCACTGATAAGGCTTCGGGATTTAGTTTCTTTCCATGACACGCTTCGCAATGTATGTCATTCATCATTGTCTCGATCCAGTCTCTGATCATTCTTGATGTTGTCTCGAGATATCTTCTTTCTAGACTCTTGATAATGCCTTCGTAAGCTCTTACAGATTGATGGGTATAGTCGCTTGATTTTGATTTGAATTCAAAACTGATCGGTTTGTCGATTCCATAAAGAATGATTTCCTGCTCTTCTTTGGATAAATCGCAATAAGGTTTGTAAATATCAATGTTTTGTGACTTGCACATCTGGATTACTTGTTGCAGATAAATCGATTCGGTATTTGCGTATTTGTCAAAAACTCCTTGGGCAATTGATTTCTCCGGATAAGGAATCAGCAGATTGGGATCAATCTTTCTTTTGAATCCCAACCCGGAACATTCCGGACAGGCACCAAAAGGTGAATTGAATGAAAATAGTCTGGGTTCAAGTTGGCTGATCGTAAAACCACAGATCGGACAACTGAAGTGTTCGCTGAAAAGAATTTCTTCATCACCTATCAATACTTTCACAAGTCCAACAGATAATTTTGAAGCGGTCTCAAGGGAATCATAAAGTCTTGATCTGATTTCCGGTTTGACGACGATCCGGTCGATAACAACATCTATGTCCGATCGTTTGTTTTTTTCTAAATCGATATCACTATCAAGTTCGATAAATTCATGATTGATTCTAACTCTGGTAAAACCTTCTCTTCTAAGTTCTTCGATCGTTTTTTCGTGAGCGCCTTTTTTTCCTCTTACTATCGGCGACATGATCACGGCTTTTGAACCGACTCTTTCCAGAACACGGTTTGTCATTTCCTGGATCGATTGAGAAGAGATTTCTATGTCATGAATCGGGCAATACGGAATGCCGATACGAGCATAAAGCAATCTGACATAATCATAAATTTCAGTGATTGTTCCGACCGTTGATCTAGGGTTGTGAGAAGTTGTTTTCTGGTCTATGGAGATCGAAGGAGACAACCCTTCAATCGAATCGACATCCGGTTTTTCCATGTTGCCCAAGAACTGCCTGGCATAAGCGGATAACGATTCAACATATCGTCTACGACCTTCTTCATATATTGTATCAAATGCCAAACTGGTCTTTCCCGAACCGGAAACACCTGTCATGACAATAAGTTGATTTTTTGGCAGTGTAAGATTTATTGATTTAAGATTGTTTTCTCTTGCGCCTTTGATTATGATTTTATCATTCATGCGACCACACCTTTTCATTTGTCATTGACTAAGTGTTTATCTTTCTCTAATTAGAGAAAATATAGTCTAGATAGATTATACCACACACACTTGATTCATGTAAAAAAAAGAATCGTCAGATCACGATTCTCTCATAATTAATTCCAGGAATTCAGCTTCATCAACGATCCTGATCCCCAATTCTTTCCCTTTGACAAGTTTGGATCCCGCATCTATACCGGCAACAATCAAGTCTGTGTTCTTCGAAACCGAAGAAGCTACATTCCCTCCCTTTTGTTCGATGAGGTCCGTAGCGTCCTTTCTTGAATATGACTCAAGTCCACCAGTGAGCACAACGTTCTTACCTGAAAAATACGATGTTCGACTTTCAAAAATTTTTGGAGAGGCCATGTTAAGGCCCAGTTTCTCAAGTCTTTCAATTTCAACTTTGTTTTTCTCATCCTGAAAATATTCAGTTACACTCTTTGCGATAGCAAACCCGATATCAGGAATTTCTTGCAAATCGTCCAAAGTTGCTTGTTGAAGTTGAGTCATATTTTCATAGACCGATGCCAGCAGTTTTGCGATTTTGGCTCCGACATGACGGATTCCCAATCCAAAGACAAGTTTATCAAGAGGATTCTTTTTGCTTTGCTCGATGGCTGCCAAAAGATTGTCAACACTTTTTGTGCCGAAGCGTTCTTTCTGAATTAGGTCCGCATATCTATCTTTCAAAATGAATATGTCTGAGAAGTCTTTAATATATTCATCATTGAAAAGTTCTGTCAGTATTCTATCTCCAAGCCCATCAATATTGTAAGCATCTCTGGACGCAAAATGGATTAACCCTTCAAGATGCTTCCCATCACATTGAGGATTCAGGCAGTAGTAATCCGCTTCCGATTCTTTCCTTTGTAATCGACTGTGACATATTGGACAGTTCGCAATCATTGCAAAAGGGACTTCAACTCCGGTTCTTTTTTCCGGGATGACTCGTAGTACTTCAGGAATGATTTCTCCGGCTTTTCTGACAACGACATGATCACCTACATGAATATCTCTATCCTTACAAAAGTCTTCATTGTGAAGCGTAGCTCTGGAGACAAGCGATCCGGAAATCATGATAGGGGTAAGTACTGCGACAGGCTTAACAACACCTGTTCTTCCCAGTTGAAAACGAATGTCTTCTAGAACGGTAATAACTTCTTCGGCAGCAAATTTAAATGCGACTGCCCACTTGGGAAACTTGGAAGTATATCCTATTTTTTCATACAAAGGGAACTCGTTGACTTTGATCACGACTCCATCAATCTCATATGGAAGTTCATGTCTTTTGACTTCAATCTCATCTATGAAATTTATTACCTCATCGATTGAAGCGCAAAATTTTGTCATTGGATTTACGTGAAATCCCCAAGATTTTACAAGTTGTAAAGCAGAATAATGACTGTCTGTCAAGGTCCTGTCCATAAGGTAATATATAAAGACATCAAGGTTTCTTTTTCTGACAATTTGTGGATTGAGTTGTCGGACGCTTCCAGCGGCGGCGTTTCGCGGATTTTTGAATGGCTCTTCTCCGAGCTTGGTTTTTTGAACATTTAGATCACGAAAAGACTTATTAGGCATGAAGATTTCTCCCCGTACTTCGACTGGGTTCAAACAAGGAATCTTCAAAGGAATTGAGTTGATTGTTTTGACGTTTTCGGTAATGTCTTCGCCGGTCGAACCATCACCTCTAGTAGCTCCTTGAAAAAGATATCCATTGATATATTTTAAAGACACGCTCAATCCGTCGATTTTTAGTTCAGTTGTATATGTATATTTGTCTACTTCTTTATTGATTTTGTTATCAAAATCCCTGAGCTCGACAGTTGAAAAAACATTGCCAAGCGACAACATTGGTGTCTCGTGAATTACCTTCGAAAACTTTTCCTGGACGATACCCCCCACGCGAACTGTCGGCGAATCCTTGGTAACAAATTCTGGATGCTCTTTTTCCAGAGTATGCAACTCATTCATAAGTAGGTCAAATTCACTGTCTGGCACGCTTGGGTCATCCAAGGCATAGTATTCGTAATTATATTTATTGATTACTGTTTTCAAGTACTCTATTCTTTCTTTAACATTCACTTGAATTGCCTCGCTTTTTTAATGCTTGGATGATCTCTCATAAGAACCTTTATCCCGATATTTTGTTGAAAAGCAATGGTTGCTTTATCGCCGTTTAATGCCACAATGACGCCTTTTCCAAACGTTTGATGCTCTATTTTATCGCCGATTGTCAAATCGTTATGTACAGCGTCGTAATCTTTGGGAATATCCGGAGTTACGACATGTTCATACCTATGTTTGGGCTTTTCGAACATCAATTCCTTCGGTTTTCCAAGTCCTGAGTGCTCTAAATACTTTTCTTTGATCTCCGAAACGAATTGTGAAACTGAATTTGCCATTAAATGACCATACATAAATCTTTCTCTGGCGCTTGTCAAAATTGCCAATTCTTTCGCTCTCGTGAGTGCAACATAAAAGAGTCTTCGTTCTTCCTCGACACCGGCTCTTTCAAGCATACTTTGACTGGAAGGAAAGAGATTTTGTTCCAGACAAGCGATGAAAACCACTTTGAATTCCAACCCTTTTGCTGAGTGAGTAGTCATCAAACTGACATATTTGTTAGCTTCCAAAAATTCTTCAGCCTCCTCGCGAAGCGCCAGATCTTCAAGAATTTCTAAAAGTCTGTCATAGTTTGAAACGTCTTTGTCATAGTTTTTTATTTTTTCAAGAATAATCGTTTTGAATTCCTGCAGGTTGTCAATTCTTCTCTCTGATTCAATCTTCTTATCGGCTGAAAGATCCTCGTTTTTTAGCATGTCGAGATATCCGGATGCATCTAAAAGCTTGTCGTATGTAACAAGAAGATTCACATCCTCCATTTCTTTTTGGATTCTGATAATACTCTTTTTTAATTGTCGAAGACGTTCCAATCCCTTTTGATTTACTCCAATAATCTCATCATCTACCGAATCCATCAGTTTTATGTTTTTTTGGAGAGAATATTCTTTAATCTTTTCAAATGATAAAGACCCGATTCCTCGTTTGGGTTGATTGTATATCCTTGTGAATGCATAATCATCGCCTTTGTCGATCAACAATCTCAGATAAGCAATAACATCCTTGATTTCTTTTCTCTTATAGAAAGAAACGTTTCCAACGACTTTATGCGGTATGTTATATTTTAACAAGAGATCTTCAAAGCGTCTGCTCATCGCATTGTTTCTGTAGAGGATAGCAATGTCTTCAAAGTTGTATTCATCTTTGACGAGATTTTTAATTTTGTTATAAATGAAGTAGGCTTCCTCTTCGTCGTTTTGCGCCCTAAAATGCAAGACCTTTTCACCTTCTCCTAGTTCGCTGAAAAGATCTTTCGGAATTCTGTTTTTGTTATATCCTATTACTGAGTTTGCAGCATTAAGGATGTTGGTTTTTGAACGGTAGTTTTGATTCAAAACAACTTTGTGATATCCGGGAAAATCGCGCATGAATTTTCTGATGTTTTCGATATTCGATCCTCTAAAGGAATATATGCTTTGATCTTCATCGCCGACAATAAATAAATTTTTATGCTCTTTTGCAAGCAAGTACACTATCTCATATTGCAAATCATTTGTGTCTTGAAATTCATCAACCAGAACATACTGAAACCAGTTTTGATATTTATTCAAGACTTCAGGGAAATTGTTAAATAGATCCAAAACAAGAACGAGGAGATCCTGGAAGTCGACAAGATTATTGTTTTTCAAATATTTTTGGTATGCTGGATATATTTCTTCCATCACGGTTTTTATCGGTTCTTGCAACAAATCGAGCACTAAAGGTTTTGCTTTAATTTTTTCGATTAGACCCGCAATTCCCCTTGGCGAGAAATGCTTGATGTCATATCCGTGTTCTTTCAAAAGGTTTTTGGTTATGATTTCGGAGTCTTCGTCGTCAACGATCAGGAAGTTGGAATCATATCCCAAATGGTGAATTTCATTTCGCAAAATCTTTGCACCCATTGCATGAAATGTTGATATCCATATTCCTTTCAAGGGAATATTTATAAGTTGAAATACTCTGGTTTTCATTTCCTCTGCCGCGCGGTTTGTGAAGGTGATTGCCAAAATGCTACTGGCAGGAATCCCGACCTCTTCAATTAGATATGCAATTTTATTGGTCAAAACCTTGGTTTTCCCGGAACCCGCCCCCGCAACAGCCATGATCGGTCCATACACCTTTTTCACAGCTTCAATCTGTTGCGGATTCATTTGTTCCAAAATCACATTTTTCACATCAATCACCTACTAAATATTATACCATATTTCAAGGGTTTTTTGTTATGGTTTTGCGAAGAAAAAACCGACAATTTCTGTCGGTTTCACTTGTTTTCTTTATTGATTTTTATGTCCGTCATAAGTCTTACAATCCTAACGATGAATAGCAATAAACCACAAAGGGCGATCAAAGAAAATGCAATTGCAAAGGAGATGATTTGCCATTTTTCCCAAATTGAATTTTGAATATACGTCCCTTTTTTCAAAGTAATAAAATTACTTATAGCTCCGAAAAGTCCCAAGCAGAATACTGCGAAATATCCCAGGAGATAAATGATTTTATTTTTCATTGTTTATAACTTGATTTGAGTTCAACTATCCTGTTGAAAATCAAATCTCCTGATTTCGAATCTTTGTCAACACAGTAATATCCGTTTCGCACAAATTGAAATTTATCTCCCGGGAGGGAATCTTTCAAATCCGGTTCAACGAATCCGGATTTTGTTTGCCATGATTTCGGATTGATTCTTTCAAACAAAGGCTTGTCTGAATCTATATCAAATAGTAATGGTTCAAATATATTGAATTTCGCATTTATTGCCGTTGATGCTTCGATGAAATGGATATTCCCGTTGGGTTTCCTTTCATTGAATCCAGATCCTGATTTAGTAAGAACATCATATGTGCAATGCAGTTCCTTGATTGATCCATCATTATTATAAACGATGTCATCGCATTTCATAAAATAAGCATGCATCAATCTGACTTCAATTCCAACTGAAAGGCGTTTCCAATGTTTGTTTGGTTTTTCTGGAATGAAATCGGCTTGTTCGATGTATAGTTCTTTGCCAAAAGGCAGTTTTCTGAATCCTAATTCCTCGTTGTCGACGTTGTTTTGAACATCTAAAATCTCAATGCCTCCTGCAGGATAATTTGTAAGAATTACTTTCAATGGATTAATGATAGCGTGAACTCTTTTTGTTTTCTTAACAAGATCGTTTCTTATAGAGTTCTCCAACATCTCATTAGAAGCGGTGGAGTTGATTCTAGAAAGTCCTGTGCTGAGAACAAAATCTATGATTGCTTCTTTTGTATAGCCTCTTCTTCTCAGACCGACAAGCGTTGGCATTCTCGGATCATCGTATCCCGTGACCAATTTGGCTTCGACTAATTGTTTCAAGTACCTTTTGGACATGATCGTATCGGTAATGTTCAATCTCCCGAATTCATATTGATGAGGAACGTGTGGCGTTTCGCATTTGACAATGAACCAATCGTAGAGCACTCGATGATCAGCATATTCCAATGAACACAAGGAATGCGTAACACCTTCAATTGCGTCTTGCAAAGGATGGGCAAAATCATACATCGGATAGATGCACCACTTATCCCCCGTGTTATGGTGAGTGATATGAATTATTCTGTATATGACCGGATCACGCATGTTGATGTTGGGGCTTGACATGTCGATTTTTGCTCGCAATGTTTTTTCTCCGTCACCATATTTTCCTTCGCGCATTTCCTCAAAGAGTTTCAAGTTCTCTTCAACTGATCGATTTCTATACGGAGAATCTTTTCCCGCTTCTGTCAACGATCCCCGATACTTGCTGACCTCATCTGCAGATAAGTCACAGACATATGCCAACCCTTTCTTAATAAGTGTAAGCGCATATAGATAAGTCTTTTCAAAATAGTCTGATCCAAAATAGATGTTTGTAGGAATATATCCCAGCCAATTGATATCTTTAATTATGGCATCAACAAAAGAGGCGTCCTCATTGACGGGGTTTGTATCATCGAACCGTAGATTTGTGTATCCGTCAAAAAGCTTGGCCAATTCGAAATTGGTGATGATTGCCCTTGCGTGTCCAATATGCAAATAGGCATTAGGTTCTGGCGGGAACCTGGTTATGATTGATTGTACATTCCCTTTAGTCAAGTCGTCTTCCATGATTGTTTTGATAAAGTTGGATTGAATTTCCATGCGATTCCTCCTAAATCAGTTCCAGCCTTGACGATCCATTCAACAAATAATCGTCAGGCTTATGATTTTTTTGAAACTTGAAGTACCCTGCAACAGCAATCATAGCAGCGTTGTCGGTGCAATATTTTATCTCGGGAAAATACACCGGGACATCCGTGATTGTGCTTCTCATTTTTTCGCGTAAGCCTTTATTGGCCGCAACTCCGCCCGCGACAATAACTTGTTTTACATGATATAGGTTTTTGGCTGCTTCTGTTTTTTTGACCAAGACATCTGTTACAGCATCTTGAAAACTTCGGCAAAAATCATTGATATTTATGGTTTCCTGGCGCTGTTTTTGATTGTGATTAAAATTGATGACATGCGATTTGAGTCCGGAAAAACTAAAGTTAAAATCTCCCGAATTGATCATAGGTCTGGGAAAAGAATAAGTGTCTTTGCCGGTTTGTGCCAGTTTATCTACTTGGGGGCCTCCAGGATAAGAAAGACCCAACACCCTCGCGATTTTGTCATATGCTTCCCCAACGGCATCATCCAAAGTTTCGCCAAGTTTCTCAAACTCGTAATGACTTTTCATTAAGACAAGTTCCGTATGTCCCCCCGATACAACAAGTGACAGCAATGGAAATTCCATAGTATTAACTATGTTGTTTGCGTAAATATGTCCAGATATATGTTGAACTCCAATAATGGGTATATTGTAATTATAACTTACTACTTTGGCTGCATTAACACCGATCAGCAAAGAACCGATAAGTCCGGGTCCTGTTGTCACAGCAATAAGATCGATGTCTTTGTATTCTAGGTTAGCTTGTTTCATGGCTTGGTCAAATACCAAGGTAATGCCTTTGACATGCTCTCTCGAAGCTATCTCTGGTACCACTCCGCCATAAGCCTTATGGATATCTATTTGACTCAAGACAATATTTGCAAGAACTTCTTTTCCGTCTCTAACCAAACTAACACTTGTTTCATCGCAGCTCGTCTCTATTCCCATAACGATCATTTGTCCATCACTTCACATTTCTTTAACATCAATAACGCATCTTCACCATTATCATAGTAATTTTTTCGGATTGTCGCTTTATGGAATCCGTATTTTTCATATAGTTGAATCGCCTTAAAATTGGACGGTCGCACTTCAAGTGTTATGTTTTCAACATGGAACTTGTCCAGATAATTGATACAAAACGCTATCAAGTCGTCTCCAAGTTTCTTCCCTTGATATTCTGGAAGGATATATAGATTCAGAATTTGAGCGTTAGGGCTGTCTATCCAAACGCTGACGTGACCAGATAGATTCCCGGTAGCAGTGTCGCGCATGACAAAATAATGAGCAAAAGGATTAATGTCCAGTTCGTTTTTCAACGTTTCAAAACTCAAAGTATGACCGAAAATCATATTATCAGCATAAATCACTTCTGAAAGATCTTCATGCCGCATTGGCATGATCTTGAATCCCTTCATATCCCTTTGTTTCTTTCCGCTTCTGTAACCTGAAGATAGTTTGGTACCAAAGCGTGAATATCGTCAACCGGATCCAAAAGACCGCTTTTGATAATTTTTTCTATCTTGAATACACCGTCAGTGATGATATCATATTTCATGCTCAGTTCAGATAAAAAATCGTCAATTTTAGCGAGCGTGTCTTCCTGAATGTATTCTAGCCGACCATTGTTTTGTTTAAAGCAAGCTAAAAAGGCGTTGCTTCTTCTGGCATCAATCATCGACACAACAAATTCGGCTTCGGATGAAGATGCTATCAAAGCGAGTGATGAGACCGTTTTTACTTCAATGTTATTCAGATAACCAATCATCTTGGCGATTGACACTCCGATCCTGACGCCGGTATAGCTTCCTGGTCCGATGCCAATGATTACTTCGTCAATATCCTTTAGCGTCAATTCCTTAGATTCCAATAGTTTAACCAAAAAGGGGATGATGGTCACAGAGTGGTTGTTGATGCCTTCTTGATATATATTAGCCACTTCATGATCATCGATGATCAAACTTAGATACACATATTTAGTTGCGGTATCGATTGCTAATCGTTTCCACGATTTTTGCATATTCGCCACTTCCTTTGATGGTGATTTCCCTGAGATCATTACTTATCATTGAGATATCCATCGTCAACATTTCGTCCGGGAGCATATTTTTTACATATGAATACCATTCAATAACTGCCACGCCATCACCATATATGAAATCTTCCAATTCAAAATCATATCCAATGTCCTCCAGACGGTAAACATCCATGTGGTATAACGGGAGGGGCCCCTGATAGATTTTTAATATCGAGAAGGTCGGAGAGTTGACATTGGCGTCGATCCCCATGTGTTTGGCCAAAAACTTGGTGAACGTGGTTTTTCCGCTACCAAGATCGCCCGCAAGTCCAATAAGCAGTCCGGGACGGATGTATTCGCTGATGATATTTGCCAGATTGTCCATTTCGCTTAACGAATGGACATAGATTTTTATTTCCATGTCACCAATCCATTCTTTTCTATTCAAAATTATACCATAAATTCTGGAATCGGCATATCAAACTATTGCCAATTTGGTGAAATGCTGAGAAAATAAACAATTTGGTTTGGTGTGTCCTATTTTAAATACATTATGATATAATGTTTTTGAGGAGTATGGTAAGCTAGCCAAAAAAAATCTTACCATAACGTGAACGGTATGTTTCTTATAATCCATAACCCTTTGTCAAATAACAAAAAGTCCAAAAAAACGACCAACAAAATGGTTAAGTTTTTCAAACGGAACAAAATATCCTTTAATGTAAGATCCAGTTTGAAAATCGAAAATCTTCTCAATTTTCTGGATAATAATCCTACGATTACCGATATCCTGTATCTGGGCGGCGACGGCTCAATCAATTATCTGATCAACAGTATTGATGTTTCAAAAGTCAAACAGAAGATCTATCTTTCCAAAAGCGGATCAGGAAATGATTTTTTGCGTAGCCTGAAAAAAATCGGATCGGGAAATGTCACTATCAGCGATGCCATAACCAATAATCAAACAACCAAATTCATCAATGGCTGTGGTGTAGGAATCGATGCTTCCGTATGCTACTTCGTGAACAACGATTCCAAGAAAAACAAACTATCCTATTTCAAGAATGTTTTCAAATCCGTTTTGACATATGAAAGAACTTCAATTGAGGTCGTGGTTGACGGTGTGACCCACAATTTCAAGAACGCATATCTTGCGGCAATTCAAAACGGAAGATATTTTGGTGGCGGAATGAAAGTTGCTCCGGAAGCCAATATTGAAGACGATTTTTATTGGGTTTGCGTGGCCCACAATCTGAACAAATTGTTAATCCAGTTGCTATTGTTGACAATATACCCTGGATTTCACCGTTATATCAAAAAACGAATCACAATGCTTAAAGGCAAGGATATCCGAGTAAAAGTCTCCGACAAAAAGTACTTCCAGGCTGACGGGGAAGTTTTAGAGAATGTTGACGAGATTAAAGTTAAAAAATCATTCTCGAGAGAATTCATTGCTTTTAACAAACGCAAGATAAAAAAAGAATGGAAAGATAAAGAAAACGGATAATTTTATCCGTTTTCAGAGTGTAGACAAAACGACCTTAGTTGAGTAAACTGAAGGTCTTTTTTTGGTATTTTGGCCACTTTTTGATTAAATATCGAATAAACAAGGATAATGATGTGGATAACTTGGAGATTTCCTTAT
>Ga0268280_1000185_pt1 | contig 58485 bp, 60 predicted proteins | sample saktaG_9_FD_190139 | JGI IMG/M metagenome (GOLD analysis project Ga0268280, IMG submission 190139) | Saline water microbial communities from Sakinaw Lake, British Columbia, Canada - sak_2011_5_24_40m | ecosystem: Environmental > Aquatic > Non-marine Saline and Alkaline > Saline ...
CTTCTTCGATTCCCGCAGCCCCTACCGCGACCTGGTCCTGGTGCGAACGCGCTTGCCCAGAGACACCATCGCCAAGATTCCCTCGGGCTTCGACCACGTCATCCCCGGCATCCTGATCCAGTTCGTGATGATGATGGTGCTGATCTACGGCGGCATCTCGGTGATGGAGGACCGCAAGCGGCGGGTATTGGCCCGCATCCTCTATTCCTCTGCGTCGTTCGCCGAGCTCTTCGCCGGAAAATTCCTGGGGCGCGTGCTCATGGGGCTGCTGCAGTCGGCCATACTGATTACCGCCGGCAAACTGTTTTTCCATTTGAACCTGGGCAATACGTTTATCTCTTTTCTGAACATCCTGGTCTTCACCCTGGCCATGGCCTGCCTGAGTATTTTTATCGGTTCGGTCCTGAAAAAAGAGGAATTGATCGTCGGGGTTTCAGTACTGTTGGCCAACATGTTCTCCGCCCTGGGCGGCTGCTGGTGGCCGGCCGAGATCGTGCCGCCCGCTTTCCGCACCCTGGGCATGGTCTCGCCCGCCTACTGGGCCATGGACGTGTTCCACAAGGTCATCTTCTTCGGCAAGGGCTTCGCTGCCATCTGGCCCAACCTGCTCCTGCTTCTGGCTTTCACCGCCGTGTTCATGGCCCTGGCCCTGCGCTTCTTCAAGATCGAGGAATAGAAGCACCCCCGCCGGATCCACAGGGGCAGGTGGCGACCTGTCTCTGCCGGGATTCATTCCATTTCCTTGCTCCGCCGGAAAATATTTCCTGCAAAAGAACAGAAATATCCCTTATCCCAAAAGTACGAAAAATATTTTGCACTATTGCAAAACAAATCGCTCCTGGCCGTCGACGGTATATTCCAGGGGAACGCCGTTGCCGATCGACATTTCCATGGCACCCGTATAAAAATCGATTTTTAATTTCATCTCATTGCCCGAAATTCTTCACTCAACATGCGAATCGATTTTTATATTGGGTTCGATATCCCCGTTTTTCCATTCAAATGCGCCCAGCTGCGGCCCGCCGCCATAAATACATTCAAAGTCTTTTTCCGGAAGAAGCTCCGTGTCATCATCATAAATAATCAGATGATATGGTGTGCAATTGCCGAAATAAAAGTACCTGACTCTTTCATCTGGATGATGGATCAGCCGGGCGCCAACGGTTGCATCTACCGGCAGCCAGCCATAAGGTTCAAAAAATACCTGCGCCCACGTGTGCTGCGCATGATCGCCATCAGGCTGAATTCGCCACCCGCCTTGTGATCTGGCGGGTATGCTATTGATCCGGCAAAGAGAAATAAACAGGTTCGACTTTGCCCCGCAATCTCCGCGCTTATATTTTGCGGTATATTCCGCCTTGTCTCCCAAAACTGTTTTTGGAGCAGTCCATATCACATTTTTACAAATCCACTCATATATTTTTTTTGCCTTCAGGTAATCATTCGTCGTTTTACCAACTATTTCTTTGGACAGATTTATTAAATACGTCGTGAATAAATTGCTCTCAGTTTCGTCCGTGCTTTTTTGATAATCCTGATTTGAAGTATGGTAGGGCCGAATATCGCGAGAATCTACATTTTTATAATACCCTTTTGAATCGTAACTGTATGCAAATTGGCAGACATAATTGGTATCTTTCAAGGGACCTTGATCGCCCATCTTGCCAATCCACGAGGGCAACGGTTCTTTAAAATAGGCCCTCCATTCAGCATTCGAATTATTCTTTAAATTTATTTTTTTTTCAAAATAGATCATGGATGTCAAATTATCCTTTCCCGGAAGCGTTATCTTTTCTTCGCTGGAACGAACTAATTTTATGTTCGATTGATATTGGTTTTCCCGGACATATGGTATCCAAGCTTTTATTATGGTGCCGTTGGGCAGTGCCCCGGTTTCCTCAGTAAAAGTAAATGATACGCTTATTTTTTTTGAAAATTCTATTCCTTTTTCAAAAGCAGCAATTGTTTCCATTGGGTATATAGAGGCATCATGCGCTTTGTCTTCCGGTATCTCAGCGCGCTTGGCGGCTTCTTGGTTGACCTGGAAGAGATCAAAAATACAATATTCATAATACTTTTTATCGCCGTCGATCAGGTAATATTCGAGGCTGTAATCATTTTCCCATTTGCGCATGTCCCGCGCCGACAAATCGGGAATCTTGGTTTTCAATTCCTGATACACTTCAGCATAAGATAATGTATACTCTCTTCTTATTGCCTTGATATCGACCAAATATTGCTGCAGTATTTCAATCTCATTGGTTGAAAGTTCAGTCTTACCCTGAAGTTTGGATTCGATAAATTTTTCCCTTTTTGACAATTCGCCTTTTTCCCCCGCTCCATTCGCATTTTCAATTTCATGGATGATGTTCCAAGCATCCAACATATTCTTTTCTTTTGGTTGGGAAACCAGGAGACACTGACATAAAACAAAAATGGAAAGCATGGCATATACCTTTTCCAAAGTACAACCGCGATGAATAATCACAGCGTTGCCTTGCGCTTGACCCCGGGACCCGGTTGAAAGACAATCAAGCAGAATGTTCTTTTTCATCTATTCACTCCTTGTTTGGACTCACTCATTCTGACGCCAAACGGGCGGAGATATCGTCCGACTTCTATTTTTTTTTTAAAGTCAGACTTTCCGGGAGTGTTTTCGCCTTGATGTACTGGGAGGGCGTGACCCCCTCATATTGCTTGAAGACGGCATTGAAAGTGGATTTGGAATTGAAACCCACGGCCATGGCTGTCTCCAGAATGCTTGCGCCCCGGCCCCGATCATTCAGCCGCAGTTTGAACTCCTCGATGCGGCAATGGTTCACAAAATGGAAAAAATTCGTCCGCCAATGCCGGTTGATGATAAAAGAGCAATAGATCGCCGGTATCCCGAGCCGCTCCGCGAACAGGTTCAGCGACAACTCCGGATCAAGAAAAGGTTTTTCTTCCTTCATGAAATCCGTGATCCGCTCCACATAATCGCTTTGCCGGTTTTCGGGGATAAGCGGTTGACCGGCTTTTTTAGGATCGATCAGTAAATCCCGGTCTAAAAAGAGCACGGGCTGGGTTAGCCCCATATAACCGAGAAATACGATCAACAATGCTTCCCAGATTTTGGCTAGATCAGAAAAGACCGGCAGCGGAAGCCCGGGGATGATATTCACCAACAGAACTGTTCCAAAAGCAAAACCGAGGTAGGCGATCCATTGCACTTTCAAGCGGGACAAGGAAGAGTATTGTTCACGGGCCAATTTTTGAAACATGCGGATTTCCCGAAGGATGAATAGCAAATAGATCAAGAAATGGATTAATGCCAATATGCGGATCACCCGGACCGCCGGAGTGATCCCCAGGGTTAGCATCGCCACTTTTTCAGCATCGTTTTTCAGATAAAAGGGAATATTGTATAGCACGTTGAAAAGGGCCGGGAGGAAATGAAATATTTTTTTTCTCCCGCATGCGGAATCGCCATGCAACAGCGAGCGGACATAGAAAAAGAGCAGCGGTCCCATCAGAAATAAAGAAGGGGAAAAGATCTTTTGCAGTTTCGGATAGATCCACAGGTATCCGGAATAGGAACAGAAGGAGCCGGCGGCAATCACCGCCATGTTGACCAGCAATAGAGCGGCGATGCGGTTGGTTTTGGGGTTTCCCCGCTTGATCTTCAAAAAAACAGCAGCAAAGAAAAAGCCGTTCAGGGCACCGAACAGGTTGAAAAATGAATAAAAATCGAGATGAGGTTTCATGAATTCCAGTTTTTATTATAAATGAATAAACTCATCCTGACAATCCGCTGCCGGACTATTTTTTCATAAAAAAGTGACAGGGGCGGCTTTCAAAAAAGGCAAAATGACGCGACCGAGACCACGAGCCCTTAACGCTTGATGTTGGGCAATTCCAGGCCGTAGCCCTTCTTGCGGTCGTCGGCCTTGAGCATGAAAGCCACAAAGACCGCGACAATGCCGAAGCTGAGAAAGATGAGCATGGGCAGGGTGTAGTTATAAGCAACCTTGCCATTCACGTCAGGTAGCCGGCAGAAGCGGTCCAGCACCCAGCCGATGAGGTAGGGCACGCCCATAAGGCCGATGTTCTGGGTGAAGAAGATCATCGAGTAGGCCGTGCCCAGCTGCTTTTCCGGGATCAGCTTGGGGACGGAAGGCCACATCGCCGAAGGCACCAGGGAGAAGGCCACGCCCAGGAGCAGCATGGCTCCCACGGCCACCGTCCAGTGCGAAAACGCGGGAATGGCGAAAATGATGTGCACGAAGACCAGCAGGAAGGCGCCGAGGATCATTATGGAGGCCCCCTTGCCCTTGCGGTCGTAGATGGTGCCGAAGACGGGAGTCAGCAGGATGTTCCCAAACGGCAGCAGGGCCGGGATGAGCCCCGCCAGACTCTCGCTCACATGGTACTTCTGCACCATGAGGTCGGTGGCGTAGTCCAGGAAGGGGAACACGCCTGAATAAAAAATGAGGCAGAGCAGCGCGATGAGCCAGAAGCCTTTGTTCTTCAGGATCTCCAGGATGTCGGCAAGCTTGAAGGCATCTTCCTTGGCGATCACCGCCGGCGGCTCGGACGCATCCAGCTTCCTGTCCATCCCGCAGTAGAGGATAAAGGCGATGGTGCCCGCGAGCAACAGAACGAGGCCCAGGAATGCCACCGCTGCCACGCCGTATTTCAGGGCGATGGGCATGGCCGCGGCCAGGCCGACGGCAGTGCCCATGCGCGCTCCGGCAAGCTGTAGCCCCATGGCCGTGGCCATTTCCTTGCCCTTGAACCATTTGACGATGACCTTCGACACCGTGATGCCGGCGACTTCGACCCCCATGCCGAAGAAGGAAAATCCAATGGCGGCAACCCACACCTGCGTCCTGATTGGGAAACCCGAGACGAGTGCGATCCAGCATACGGCGACACCGAAAACCATCACCAAGGAAGCAAGGATGCCGGTAAAGCGCACCCCCTTCTTGTCGAGAATGATGCCGCCGATGATGAGCATGAAGGCGAAAACATTGAGCCAGCCGTAGGCGCTCTTGAAAAAGCCGAAGTCCACACTGGTCCAGCCGGTTGCGACCAGGGCGGTCTTGAAAGCCGAGGTGGCCTTGTCAAAGTAATAGCCGCAGAACATGATGATGGACACCACGGCCAGGGCTGACCAACGGGCAGACGGCGACTCGCGCAGGGATTTTCTGATTGCGTCAACCATTGAACACTCCTTGGACAAAGCTTATAGGAAAATCAATTCTGTTCATAATCGGGATTCTAGGGAAAATATTTTAAAATTACAATAAAAAAATGAAATATTTTTTATTGGAGAACAACGGCAGATTAACAAGAGAGGTTCAGGCGAGCAGGGGATGGCGGCTGGCGGCCAGGCGGATCAGGCGGCTGCCGAGTTCGCCGAAGGACATGCCGATATGCCCGGCCGCGTAGGCCATGCTGGCATTGGAGCTGATATCGGGATTGGGATTGACATCCAGGATATAGAAAACCCCGTTGCGCAGCCGGATGTCCAGGCGGGCATAATCCCGGCAGTCGAAAGCGCGGAAGCACTCGACGCAGATCCGCTCGAGGTCTCCCAGTTCCCAGGCCGTCAAGCGCGCCGGCACTTGAATGCCGATGATCTCATAGTGCTTTGATCCGGGACTGAACTTGGCGTCATAGGTGCAAAGCCGGTCGTGAATGTCAGTGCAGCGCGAATAATCCATTTCCACCGGCGGCAGCATGAGCAGGGGATCGTTGCCGATGAGCGACACATGAAATTCCCGGCCATCGATGAAATCCTCGACAATGGCCGGCTGATCGAAGCTGCGGATGACGAAGTCGATCTGCCGCTCGAGCTCGCTTCTGTCGAGAACGACCGATTCGGAGCTGATGCCGAGGCTGCAATGCTCGATGGCGGGCTTCACGATCGCCGGGAATTTTTTCCAGTTCGCCGCGGACGGTTTTTCATAGATGCGCCAGAGCGGCGTGGGCAATCCGTGCTCCACCAGCGTCTGCTTGACATAATGCTTGTTTTCGCAATTGTTGATGGTTTCGGGAGACGACCCGGTATAGACCATGTTGCGCTGCTCGAGCGCAGCCACCACTTCGGCCTCGCTGTGCGGCTGGCCGGGTATCTCCTCGCAGAGGTTCATGATGATCCATTCGTTCGGCTGATAGTCGGACAGGGTCTCGTGCAATTTGTCGTCGGTGATCTTCAGCAGGGAAACCGGATGTCCCAGTTGATCGAGAGAAGACCGCATGCGCCGAACTTCGATGGTCTGGTTCCTTTTTTCGTACCTGTCCCAGGCGGAATCCAGGTTGTAGATTACCAGTACCGGTAATTCAGCGGCATCCCGGCGCGAATGCATTTTCCTCCCCTGGCATTGGAAAAATTGTTTTACAATGCGTTTGCTGAAAAAGTATCAATGTTTTTAACATTATGTTTTCTTTTTAACGTTTTTTGTTTTCGATGTCAAGTAAAATTGAAAAAACGTTTAGTTTTTCTGTTTTTTTTATTATGCGCTGCGCACGGAAAACAAGTCAGAAAAACAAACCGGCATTCCCTTTTTTCCGACCGTTACGATGCGGATGGCGACTTCGTTGAAGCAACCTTAAATAAAAATCACGATGATGCGCCGCCGGGGACAAGGCGGCAAAAGACTTTTTCTTCTGCCGCCTTAACAACTTCCTTACACCGCATTCTCGCAATCTGCTTTACGGTTATTTGCCCTGTTCCTCCAGGAAACGCTCCTTTTTAAAACCGGCGGCCATTTCGTAAATAATGGGCAGGAGAATCTGCTCAAAGAAAATGGCGACCAGGAAACCGCCGATATACACGATGGCCAGGGGGCGGTGGATCTCCGATCCTGAGCTGCCGCCCACGGCCAGCGGCAATACGCCTAAAATGAGGATCAGTTCCGTCATCAGGATGGGCCGGAAGCGGGTGTGAGAACCCTCAACCACAGCCTGGTGAAGTTCCAGGCCGCCACGGCGCAAGTCGTTGATCTTACCCACGAGCACCACGCCGTTCTGCAGGGCAATGCCGAATAGGGCGATGAAGCCGATGATCGACGAGACGTTCAGGGTTTGCCCGGCCAGCAGCAGGGCAACAGCCCCGCCGGCCATGGTCATGGGGATGTTCAGCAGCAGGATCAGCGACTGGCGCAATGACTTCAGGGAGGCGAACAGGATCACCAGGACGCCCAAACCCACTATGGCCATCATCCAGGTCAGTTGGCGCATGGTTTGCTGCTGGCTCTCGAACTGGCCGCCGAAGGTCACGTAATATCCTTTGGGCAGCTTGACTTGACGGTCGATCAAGATCTTGGCTTCGGAGACAAACTCGCCGATATCGCGTCCGGTCAGGTTGCAAATGATGATCTTGCGCTTTTGCATGTTTTCGCGAAAAATTGTCTGCGGACCCTCGCCAAGCTCGATCTGCCCCAATTGGGACAGGGGGATGCTCTGCCCCGATGGTGTGTCGACAAGGAGATTGCGGATGGCTTCGCTTTCCCGGCGATAAGACTCGGGCAGGCGGACCAGCACCGAGGTGATGCGGTCTTTTTCGTAGACATCGGTTACCTCGATGCCGTTCAGGGCGGTTTCGATGACGTCGGCCACTTCATCCACTTTGAGGCCATGACGGGCCAACGCTTCCCGATCGAGGCGGATGACCACCTGGGGGATACCGGAAGTCTGTTCGATCTGCAAATCGGCGATTCCCGGCCTGTCATGCAGGATATCGTGGATCTCGCGGATCTTTTCGTTGAGAACGGCCAGTTCGGGCCCGAAAAGCTTGATGGATATCTGCCCTTCCGCTCCGGTCAGCATCTCGGCCATCTTGTTGCCGATCGGCTGTTCGAACATGTAAACGATGCCGGGGATATGATCGAGTTTCCGGCGCATGGCCTCGGCCAGGGCCATGAAATCCCTTTTTCTTTGCTGGCGCGGTTTCAGTTCGATAAGGTAATGGCTGTGGTTGACCGGGTGTACATGCTCGGATTCCTCGGCCATGCCGGTGGTGCGGCAAACCGATTGCACTTCGGGAAAAGAGAGCATGATCCGCTCCACCTGCTTGCCGGTACGTACCGACTCCTCAAGCGATGTTTCCGGCAGCATCACCGTGGAGGCGATGATCGCCCCTTCATCCACGTAGGGCACGAATTCACGGCCGAGAAAGAGGAAACAGGCGCCGCCGACGAGCAGGATGCCCAAGCCGGCAAGCAGGACATTTTTCTTGTTCCGGAAGGCGGCATCCAGCAGGCGCGCGTAAAAACGGCTGGCGGCGCGGACGAAGCGGTTCTCTCCGGTCAGCTTGTTCCGCTTCTTCCAACCGTAGGTCATGAGGATGGGCTGGACGGTGATATTGATGATCAGGGCGCCGAACAGAGCAGCGGCCACTGCAAAAGCCGTGGGCCGAAACATGCGGCCGGCGATTCCCTCCAGCATCAACAGGGGAATAAAGACGAGGATGATGATCAGGTTGGCCGAGAACAGGTAAGAGCCGATCTCCTTGGCGGCCGTGGAGACCAGCAATAGCGGCGGAGTGGAGTTCTTGTCGCTCTGGAAAGCCTTGTAGATGTTTTCCACCATAATTACCGAGCCGCTGGCCATCTTGCCGATGCCGATGGCCAGGCCGCCCAGGGCCATGACCGTCAGCGAGACACCGCCCAAGTCCATGAAAATCAGGGCCAAAAGGACGGAAAAAGGTATGGTCAGCGATGCGATCAACGAGATCCGCCAGTGGCCGAGGAAGAGCAGGATGACCCCTACGACCAGCAAGCCGCCGATCAACATGGAGATTTCCACGTGGCGCAGCGAACTGAGGATCAAATTCGACTGATCGTAATAGGGCGTCACCTTGACGCCCGGCGGCAGGTCGCGTTGGATATTTTCCAGGGCCCCCTTGATGTTCTCGATGGCCTTGAGCGTATCACCGCCATATTGTTTCTGGATAGTGATGGACACTGCTTCCGCGCCGTTGAATCCGGCGTCGCCGCGCCTGAATTTTCCACTCTCTTTCACTTCGGCCACGTCCTTGACGAACACGGGAATATTGTTCCGTGAAGTGATGACCGCTTTTTCCAAGTGCTGCAGAGTCTCGATGCGTCCCAGGCCCTTGATCAGGAACTCCTGGTTCTTGCCGGTGATAATGCCGCCCGAAAAATTACGATTGCTTTTCTCGATGGCCTCCCTGACCTCGGCGATGCTGATGCCGTAGTGGTGGAGGAGCTCGGGTTTGAGCAGGACCTGGTACTGGCGCACAAAGCCGCCGAGGTTGATCACGAAGGAAACCCCCTCGACACCCAGCAGGCGATAGCGAATGTTCCAGTCGGCGATGCTGCGCAGTTCCATGGCATCGACCCCGCCGCCGCTGACTGCGCACTCGAATATTTCACCCATGCGCGAGGAGACCGGTCCCATGATCGGCCGCGAGGCACCGAGCGGCAGCTGTTCGGCCACGATCTCCAGTTTGCCGGCCACGATTTGGCGGGCCAGGTAAATGTCCACGCCCCAATCGAATTCCACGGTGACCACCGATTCGCCGGTTGTGGATTCCGAGCGCACGCGGGTGACGTGGGGAGTCCCGTTCATCAGGCTTTCCAGGGGAAAGGTGATCAGGCGCTCGACGTCCTCGGCGGCCATGCCGGGGCAGGAGGTAATGACGTTGACCAGCGGCGCGTTCAAGTCGGGATAGATGTCCTTGGGAAGCTGCTGGTAGACAAAGAGCCCGATGGCCGACATCAGTCCGGTCAGCAAAAGGACCAGGAGTTTGTTTTTCAGGGCGTAATCAATGATATGGTTTATCATGGTTTTTGCTCTCTTTTTTAATGGATGTGGGCCGATTCCCGCAACTCTTCCGTGAGCAGGGATTTAAGATGCAGGACGCCCTGGGTTACCACCCGTTCACCCGTTTTCAAACCGCTGAGCACTTCCCACACTCCTTCATCCTGGCTGCCGGTCACAATGCGGCGTTTTTGAAAGCGGTCCCCGATCTGGACGAATACGATTTTTTCTTCTCCCTCCTCGATCACCGCATCGGCGGGGACGGCCAATATTTTTCGGCTGCCGTTTAAAAAAATGTGCAGGTCGGCAAACAACCCTGGCTTCAGCATGGCGTCACGGTTCTGCAATTCGGCGCGCACCGTGATGGTGTGGGTCTCTTCGTTGATGGAATCGCTGATGTAGCCGAGGCTGCCTTTGAACGATTCATCGGGATAGGCGGGAATATGAATCTCCACCTTTTGACCTATTTTGATGTAAGCGATGTCTTTTTCGTAAATTTCGGCGTCGATCCACAGTTTGCTGAGATCGACGATGACCAGAATTTCGGTTGACGGTTCGGTCATCATGCCCCGGACCAGGCGGCTGGAGGCGACCTTGCCGGTGATGGGCGAATACAGGGTGATGCGCGGGCTGACCTGGTGGCTGTGGGCGATCTGCTGGACCTGCTTTTCCGTGAATCCCAACACGTGCAATTTTTTTTCCGCGGCATCTTGATTGCTGCGGGCGATCTTGTAATCGGTTTCCGCCGCCAGGAAATTCTTTTTGGGAGCCACGCCGTTTTCAAAAAGGCGTTGTTCCCGTTCCAGGTTCAGGCGCATATGCTCGAAGTCCGCGGTTGCCTTGTAAAATTCACACATCGCTTTTCCCACTTCTTCGCTCTCCAGGGTGACCAAAGGCTGCCCTTTTTCGACCCGGTCGCCGGGATTGACGTGACCCTCGGCTACACGGGCGGGGAAAGCGTAGCTGATGATGGCCTGGCGGTCCAGGGGGATGATGACTTTACCCATGGCTTTCAGGAATGAGCGATTCTCGCGTTGGCCGACGATTGCAGTTTGGATGCCGATACTGCGCAGTGATTCGCCTGACAAATAAATGGAAGCGATTTCTTTTTCCCCGGTTGCCGGGACACCTTGCGCGTTGTCCCTTTCGTGCTTGTGTTTGCCGCACATGCAGATAAAAAGTGTGGCAGCAGTCAATATTATAATGGTTATTTTTTTCATTGGTTTTTCTCCTTGATTTATCTTCCCAGGCTTTTTTCCAGATCGATTCTGGAGCTTTGACCCCGAAAGAGCGCTTCGGCATATTCTCGTTTTATATCCACCATGATCCGCCGGGCATCGATCAGTTCCATATAGCCGATTTCTCCTTCCTGGTAGCTGAACATGGTTTTACGGTAAACCTCTTCGGCTTCTTGCAGGACCTGCTCTTCAAAGAATTGGATATGACGATCCAGGGTGGCAACCGTCTGCCAGGCCTGTTCCACATCACGGGCAACAGCGCGTTCGATTTCTTCTCTTTCGGCCCGGCCACGCTCCAGGTTGGCCCTGGTCTCGGCGATCTCACCTTTCAGCGGCTGCCAGAACCAGAGGGGGATCTGCACGGATATACCCACGTCCCAGGTGGAATTTTCTCCGCTAATACGATGACGGGAAACACCGAGCTGGAAGTCTGGCATGAAGGCAAGTTTCGCCAGGTTCAACTGCAGTGAGAGACGCTTCTCGGCTATGCGGGCCCTGACGATATCGGGCCGCCTGACCAATGCCTGCGCCAGGCAGTCAGCGCGGCTGATCTTCAGTGGCGGCGGTTTCAATTCTCCACGCAAGAGCAGCGGCGCGTCCGTGGCGCGGTTCAGCAGAGAATTCAGCTGGACCCGGACCCGGCACATGTCATTGGCAGCGAGGGAGAGATCGTTCTCGGCGCGGGCCATCTCCACTTTGGCTTTCAGCATCTCGATCTTGGCGGCGTCGCCGGATTCGAATTTGGTCTGGGCGCGGGAGAAAAAATCTCGGGCCAGACCGACGTTCTCCTGGGCCAGCTTTTCGTTGTTGACGGCCAGGAGCATTTGGAAGAACGCCTCTTTCACCTCGCTGAACAGTTCCAGGTGGACAGCGTCCAAGTCCACATTCACTTCCCGGGCTTCGCGGCGGGCGATCCTGCCGTTGAGGATGATTTTCCCCGGCCAGGGAATAACCTGGTTGACACCGATATAGGATTCGGCGGATTCCCTGAAAGTGAATGGCCGCGGCTGCAGATCATAATCCAGGGTCAGTTCAGGCTGCGGTAGTGCGACCGCTTGTTGAACGCGCGCCTGGGCGGCCTGGAAGGCGCTGATCGCTGCCTGTAAACGCGGGCTTTGCCTCAAGGCCGTTTCCAAGCAACGGGTCAGGGTCCATTCCTCCTCGGCGCCCGGCAATGGGCTGCAAAGGAGCTGAACTCCTATAAATATTAAAATAGTTAAAAGATATCTCAATTTCATTGGATCTCCTAAAGGTTGAGTGCGAAAATTGCCAGCTTGGGTGCTGGTCAGTTCATGAATTGTTAATTTAGGAGAGAGCGGGCGGTGGAGCCCGGGATTGTTTGTGAAAAAGCAAAATGAAAATAACGGGAAAGAATTCGGCAACGGCCGGCAGCCGCAGGAAGTTGAATGTAATGAGGAAAAGGAAAAGAACGAATGCCAGTGCGATGTTGGACCGTTGGAATTGGCAGGCCGGGCAATTTTGCTGGCTATCCAGGATAGAATCGGTGTGAAAAAAATTGATGAAGGCGACGAAGACAATAAAATAGAGCAGGTGGATAAGAAGGATTTTCCTGACGCCAGATTTTTTCATGAGTTGAAATTATAACAGGTTCGCTAAAATTATGTCAACCATCAAGCCTCCTTTTCATAACCATTCCCGATCGAAGGGAAGCGGCGTCAAGATACGTTGCCTCTGAAATTGAGACCGGCTTCAGAACTGATAGGTCATCCCCGCCGCTCCGCTTGATATCCGTTCACCCAAAGCATTTCGGAGTACAGCAACTGCGTGTTCGCCGCTGCAGTGGCAAGGAACCACCAGGTCCGGTTCCAACTGCCGCAAAGCGGCAATGGTTTGCGACAGGCGGTCGGAGCTAGCGTGGCGTAGGTGAAAGCCGCCGATAACAGCCCGAATCTTATAGCCATCATTCAGGCGGCGGATGTGGTTTAGAGTGTTCACCAGGCCGGCGTGGGAACAGCCGACACATACGACCAGCCCGCTCCCGGTCTCTATCCACAAGGCAAGGTCATCGCTGAGCAGATCCGGGCGTTTTCCTTGCGGATCGAGATAAAACGGCCCACCGGTGTCTTCATAACTGGTTTTACGGGGAATAGGACCACTGAGCCCGATTTGAGCAGACAGCATCTGTGGCTGTTGCAGCCAGTGCATGTGCGGCGGCAGCAATCTGTCCAACGCGACCAACGATGGTTGCGGCATATGCACCGGCGTAGCGATCCCGTCACTGATGCTGTAACGGGGCAGTATGACCCCCGGATGGCAATATAGTTCCGAATTTTCCGCGCGTTTCATGACCAGGGCCATCCCGCCACTGTGATCGTAGTGTCCATGGCTTAGCACGACGATGTCGGTTTTCCCGAGGTCGACGCCGAGAATCCTGGCATTTTTTTCCAGGGCGCCGCCTTGTCCCGTATCAAAAAGGATGCGTTTGCCTTCGCTTTCGATCCAGAGCGCTAGCCCGTGCTCTGCCCGCAGTTCCGATCGGGCGATCCGATTGTCAACCAATATGGTAATCTTCATGTCGTTCTCCCCGTTTCCCTGGTCATGGTCAGCAAGCGGACACCGTGGCCGTGTATCTGCCGGAAGGTGGCGGCCTGGCTGACGTAACGGACCACTTCTTCCGCATTTACGACGCGCGTGCCGCAGATGGCATCAATCCCGTACTCAAAGAGCAGGGGGGAGAGGGGGGAAGTGGGTCCGGTCAAGACCACGTAACTGCCGCGGCAGAGGGCAAGCAAATCCTCCAGCGTATGGTTGATGAAGGTCGTCCCGGTAAGGCAGACGACTTCGCAGCGCGGCAGGATCCGGGCCGCTTCGCTTTCCGGCAGGTCTCCGGGGCGCAAGCGTTTTTCGATGACCCAAAGATTCCGCGTTACAGCGCGCAATTTGTCGACAAAGGGAAAATGCCCGACCACGGCCACGTCGCGCCCTCGTCCCTGCGCCGCCAGGATTTCAAAAGCGCCTTTTTCCACGCAGCAGGCTTCATTTATTTCGATCAAGGAGTTGATCGCGGCCAGCCCGAGGGATGCGCTCATGGTATCGTCCGCCAGCGCGTAGTCCACCAGTTCTCCGGCCGTTTTTTCCAGCAAGGAACCGGAGTCCTTGACCGGAGAGGCGTGGATGTCGTGCTCGGGATCGATAGCGCGATAGGTTGTCGCCAGGCCGGTGAAGCGGGTGGTCACGGCAGTCCAGAAAGCCCCGGTACACACCCCGCGGACGCGTGTTTCCTTTCCCGGCAAACTGGCGATCAATTCGTTCAGGATATTCATGCTTGTCTTCATTAACATCAATCCGCGAATCCCAAGACAATGAGCAGTTTCAAAAGTGTTTCCCCTGCCTTCTCCTTCTTCTGCCGGAAGAAGAATCGTTTTTGCCTGAATTTTTATGCGTATCGAATGGAGTGCTTTTTGAAAAAATTGAAAAAAATTTCAATAAGCCGCCGCCGATTATAGCAATGGTGTCGATCCATTTTCCCGCCTTTTCCATCCTGTTCTCTTTTTTCTCCACATTGGCTTCATTGGCAGCAAGGGCCACTGATTTTTCCTTTGCATCATCCACGATCTCCCCTTCAAGCACTTCGACATTTTCATTTTTTTCCATTTCTTTTCATTCCTCCTGTTGCCCGGATAATGCATTAGATTTCATGGTGCCGAGTGGGGCAGGATCTTCAACCCCAGTACCGGCCATTGCTTCCAGCCGTTTCCTACAATGATCATATCATCCGCTGCATGAATTTGGCTTCGGCCCAGGCCACGACCTGCTCATTGACAACAATCTCCGCCTTTAGGCGATAGAGAGGCGGATGGGAATACAATACCCACGCTCGTACTTCCAGAAAGGCGTTGCACGAAACCGTTCTTATAAAGCGAACGTGCAGATCACCCGTAAGCGCTTGAACTCCATGATGAAACAAGCAGTGTGTCATTGCCGCATCCAGCATGGAGGCAATAACACCTCCGTGAAGGATGTCGTCATATCCCTGGAGTAAAGCGTTCGCCTTGAATCGTGACCTGACTACGTTGTCTCCTGCAATCTGGAAAGACAAATTCAGCGACCTGGGGTTCAGGTTTCCGCACAGCAAGCAGCGGCTATGACCATTGTTGGCGCTGATAGTTACGGGGTCTTCAGTGATCGCAGACATTCTCTCCGGATTGCAGCGTTCCAGCCAGGTACGAGTTCACCAGGTTTTCCGGCGTCTCAGCCGGGGCGCCGATGACCACCTCGATGCCATGTTCGCAAAACAGGGCCTGGGCACGCTGGCCCATGCCGCCGGCGATGATCAGGTTGGCACCGCGTTCCGCCAGCCATTTGGGCAGCAGGCCCGGCTCGTGGGGCGGAGCTTCGAGATCCTCCCTCTTGACGATCTTCTTTTGGGCGGCATCCGCTTCGATGAGGGCGAAGCGCTCGCAATGCCCAAAATGCATTGACAATTTACCATCGGCCAAGGGAATAGCGATTTTCATGTTTGTTTTCTCCTTATTTTCGATTTTTTCGATCATAGTTGCGGATGCTGCGGCAGGATCCATGGCCAGTAGCGGCCGGATGATTTCACGCATGATCTTCGCCGTCGGCGCGGCGGCGTTATGACGGACAAAGGGCCGGCCGCTGTCGCAGGACTCAGTGATCACCGGGTCGATGGGAATGGATCCCAGGAACGGTACGTTCATGTCGGTGGCGATCCGCTTCCCACCTCCGCTGCTAAAGACGGCGGAGATCTCGCCGCACTTCGGGCAGGCGAAGCCGCTCATGTTCTCCACCACCCCAAGCACCGGCACGCCTAGCTGGTTGCAGAAAGTGATTGACTTGCGCACGTCCACCGCCGCCACTTTCTGCGGCGTGGTGACAATCACCGCCCCATCCAGTTTGCCGATTAGCTGGCAGACCGAAAGTGGCTCGTCCCCGGTCCCGGGCGGGGAATCGATGACCAGGTAATCCAGGTCGCCCCAGGCCACATCCTTGAGGAACTGCTTAATGGCGCCCATTTTCAGCGGCCCGCGCCAGATCACGGCCTGGTCGGGGTCGGGCAGCAAAAATCCTATCGACATGACCTTGATTCCTTCCGCGTCGATGGGGAGCAGCCCATCTGCTCTGCCCTGCAGCGTTTCGCCTTCCAGGCCCAGCATGGTAGGAATGCTTGGGCCATGGATATCCACGTCCAGTAAGCCGACGCGTTTCCCAGCCATCAGCAAGGCCACGGCTATATTTACGGCTATCGTACTCTTACCGACGCCGCCTTTGCCCGACAGTACGACTATTTTGCGCCGAATGCGGCATAGCCTGGATTCGAGCGCCTGCCTGTCCGCGAAGTCCTGGTCGCTTTCGCCATTTTTACGCTTGGCGGCAGAGCAGTCCTTGTCACTGCAGGTGTCGCCTGCCGCCTGGTTAGCGCCGCCTGCTTCTGAATTCTTTTCAAGATCGTTTTGTCCCATTTTTTATCTCCTATAAGTTCAAATGATTCCAAATCTGCTGAATATCCTCTACGCAAGGAGCCTCGGTTTCCACCACCGCCAGTGCACGCATTTGCGCTGCAGTCACGGCCCGGTCGTAGCGAATACGGCCGGCGATCTTCGCCCCGGAGCTGCCGGCCATGTTCTCGATCCGTTCGGTCATTTCCGGGTTGATATCCCACTTGTTCACGCAGACCGCCGCCGGCATATTAAAATGCCTGGCCAGGGCCAGCACCCGCTCCAGATCGTGCTCGCCGGAAACAGTCGGTTCGGTCACCACCAGCACCAGCGTGGCGCCGGCCAGCGAAGCAATAACCGGACAGCCGATGCCCGGCGGGCCGTCGACGATGACCAGGGAACAGTTCTCCTCTTCGGCAATGCGCCGGGCTTCGCGGCGGACAATGGAGACCAGCTTACCCGAGTTTTCGGCCGCAATCCCCAGCCGGGCGTGGACCATGGGGCCGCAGCGGGTTTCCGAGACCATCCATTCACCGCAGAGACTCTCGGGAAAATCAATAGCCCGCTGTGGGCAAAAGCGGACACATACGCCGCAGCCCTCGCAGGCGACCGGATCAATGACGTATGTCACCGCGCCGTTTTCCCGGTTTTTTTTCTCCACAGCTTCGAAGCGGCAAACCTCCGAGCAGGTTCCGCAGCCGTTGCAATCCTGCTGGCGGATGACCGCCTGATGGCCGCTGGTAAAATCATGCCGTTCGCGGATCCGCGGCGCCAGCACCAGGTGCAGGTCGGCGGCGTCCACGTCGCAGTCGGCGATGACCGGACGTTCGGCCAGCACGGCGAACGACGCGGCCACGCTGGTTTTGCCCGTCCCGCCCTTGCCGCTGATGATAACCAACTCCTGCATTTCTCTTGCTCCCTAAGGTGACGTTCGCTTCATGCCTAAGATAATGTACAACGCCGCCTCATTTTTATTCGCGCTTTCGGATATTTTATTCTCCTTCACGCAAAGGAGATATTCCGTATGAACCTCGAAACTCTCAGCAACCACGCCTTCTATGGCCCTTAGGTCCGTATGCTTTATTTTTGAGATGTAAGAACCGGGATCTCGGAATCTGTCTTTGAAATACATTGACTTGGGGTTCAGCAACATGACAGCAATCATTCCGTCGGGACGTAGAACATAAGCTGATTTCTCCAGCGCCTTTCGGTAGTCATCGATGAACTGAAGTGAGACCACATAGATCACGGCATCGAAAGAATTGGCAGGGAAGGACATGTCTTCCGCTCTAGCTGCTACGGTTCTGACTTTGTCCGGTGCGCAGCTCAAGGCCTCCTGAGATACGTCCAACCCCGTGACATTAAACCCGTGTTCGGCCAATCCACCTTCTATAATTGCAGGACCGCAACCGACGCTCAGGACATCGCGGTAACCTTCCAGGTGTTTGACAAGAAACTCGAACTCAATCCGAAAGATTTTTCGCCAGAAATCTTTCCGACATGACTCGATATACCGCTCTGTTATGTTTCTGGAGTCATGCACAACGCATTCCTCGCTGGCGGTATCTTTTTTTCTTTTGTGATCTTTCCGGGCTTTCCATGAAAAAAAAGTCAATATGGGAGCGATCACGGTCGCGTATATGCCGGCACCGGGAACACACCCGGGTTGTCCGCAAAATGGGCAGGTGGCGAACACAGCCATGAATCCGGAGACAGTCGTCCACGTGAGTAAAAAACGGCCTGCGATCCATCCCAATAATTTGGAGTTTTGCATCAGCTGTTTTGTTTTGGCGGTCAATTTGGACATATTGGTTCCTTACTGACTGCCATTCAGTCTCAGGGCAACAATCGTGCCAAGGCCCAATGCAATCAGTGGTAGCTCCCAAGCGAGGCTTCGCAACCCGCCGGTGGAACGCCGACCCGGCACAAGATCCGCTAGCGCGATATAGATGAAGCTCGCCGCGGACACCGAGAGCAAATAAGGAACCAACGATTGAATGATGGGCAGAAGAAAGTAGGTCATAACCGCACCCAGCAGCGCGGCGAGACTGGAGAGCATATTAAAGCAAAGGGCGCGGGACCGTGAATAACCGCTTTCCAGCAGAACCGCGAAATCACCGACCTCTTGGGGCACTTCATGGGCAATGACGGCCACGGAAGTGGCAATACCCAAGGGAACAGATCCCGAGAAGGCGGCGGCAATAGCCACGCCATCGACAAAATTGTGGAGTGAGTCGCCGATAAGGATCATCGTTCCCGCACGGGTGTGAATGTCGCAGGGTTGTTCGTGACAATGACGCCACAAAGCAAACTTCTCGAGCATGTAAAACAGAATGATTCCGGCCAGGATCGTGGGTAGTACCGACGTACTTGGAAGCCGGAGCAGCGCGTGGGGGATCATACCGAAGAAAGCGGCACCCAGTAGAGTGCCGATGGCGTAGGGAATCAGATAGCCCGTAACAAGAGACAACCGTTTACCTTTGAAAAACAGCAGCAGGGCGGCAAGACCGACCGAGCAGATCGACCCAAGCAGAGTGAATAATACGATCAAAACCAGGTTCATCTCATGACCTCGAAGCTTCTATCAGTCTGACCACGGCATAAAAGGTCATCCCATTCACAAGGGTTGTCCTAACCTTTCCAGCCTTGATGAGTGCATCGAGATGTTTGAGCGCTTCTAGTGTATGAATACCCAGGCCGTTTGCCACGTCCTCGGAAGTGCAGGGGCGCCTGCGGAGCAAGACCAGGACATTCTCGGCGCTCGTTTCATCTATGAGCGAATGGGATGTTTCCGGCCGTTCGGTTTCGCTGATGATTTCTACGCGACCGGGGAAAAAGTCCTTCAACTTGATCAGCTGATCGGATGCAACTGGATAGGCAGACTCTTCGGCCGGCGGCCGGGTGACGGTATTGATCTGCGTCCGCGCGGGCCCTATGCGCTTGACCATGGCCGCGATTTTCTGCGCTTCCACCGGGATGCCGGTCACGCCGGCGAGCAGGAGAACCTCCAGCCAGACTTCCCCCTTGAAGCGCCTGGAAAAGTCAGCCATTCCACAAACGATTTGTGCAAACCAGAGACTCTTATGTAGACGATTGACGTAGCTGAGCAGTTTCTGGTCCCCGGCATCGAGCGAGGGGAGCACCAGGTCGGCCGCCAGCAAAGCATCCTGGACTTCGCGCATCCACAGGAGTGAGCCGTTGGTCAAGACAGCCACGGGGATATCCGATAAATCCTTGATCTTCACGATCAGGTCGCCAATGCCGGAATTCAAGGTGGGTTCTCCCGATCCGGCAAGGCTGATGTAATCAGGAATATCATCGGTAGCCAGTTTTTGTTTCAATTCAATTAAAATATCATCAACCGATACATATTCTTTTCTCTTGATGGTTTTTTTCGTGGTCCGCCCCAGTTGGCAATAAACACAATCATAGGTGCAAGTCTTGAACGGAACAAGATCGATCCCGAGTGACCGGCCCAAGCGCCGCGACGGGACTGGGCCGTATACATGTCCGAAGCTGTCAGCCATCATTATTTATCCCCGCACGGCGGTTTGCCGCAGCGCTCGTCCTGACCGCAGCACGTCCTGCCCGTTTTCTCCAGAGAGCATTCGCTGCCGCTGCGGTCGCTTCGCTCCTGGCCGGACCCTTTGATGATGAACCCCGCTCCGCCGCTGACCAGCCGCCGTACTTTCCCGCAGCATTCCGGGCACTCCGTTACCGGAAGCGCAGAGATTGCCTGCCGACGTTCGAACTTCAAGCCGCATTTTTCACATTCGTATTCATAGGTCGGCATGGTTTATCCTCCCCCGCCATTTCCGGCTTTCAACAGTTTTTCCGCCAAGTCGGCAAACAGGTCGCGGTATTCCGGCAGCGCCTCGACAATCAGTTCGCCGCGGGAATAGGCTTCGGCGATGCGCCGGTCATCGGGGATTTCCGCCAAGATCGGCACGCGCGCTTCCTGGCAGAACGCATGCACTCGGTCGTCACCGCTCCCGACCCGGTTGACCACCACGCCGAAAGGAATGTGGAGTTCGCGCACCATGTCCACGGCGAGCTTGAGGTCGTGGAGGCCGAACGGCGTGGGTTCGGTTACCAGCAAAATAAAGTCCGCCCCGCGGATAGCGGCGATGACCGGGCACGAGGTGCCGGGCGGGGCATCGATAATGGCGGGCAGGCCCGGGTCAAGTCGCTCCTTGACGGCACGGATGAGCGGCGGCGCCATGGCCTGGCCGACATCGAGACGCCCCTGGACCAAGGTGATATTCCCCGCTTGCCTTTTTTCGATGACCCCGATCCGATTGGGTATTTCACAGATTGCCTTCTTCGGGCATACTTTTGTGCAACCACCGCAGCCATGGCACATATCAGCGAATACTATCGCTTTGGCCCCGAAGGAAACGATAGCATGGTAGGCGCAGAAACGGCCGCACTCGCCGCAGCCATCGCAGAGGGATTCGTCCACCTGCGGGACCGGCAGGGTGACGGTCTCCTCGCTGATCGCCGTACCGGGCAGGAACAAGTGATCGTTCGGTTCTTCCACATCGCAGTCCAGAAGCTGCAACGGCCGCTCGAAAGCGCGGGCCAGGTTCACGGCTACCGTGGTTTTTCCGGTGCCGCCCTTGCCCGAGGCGATGGCGAGGATCATGCGGGGCTTCCGTCTGACCGACGCGACGGACCGGCCTGTTTCGTGGCACTGGCCGGCGCAGCGCCAGCGCGGCCGCCGGCTTCCAAGTTTGCCAAACACCATTTCAGTTCATAAAGCGCCGCTTGAACTTCCCGCAGCCTGTCTTGCAACCCAATGATATTCGTCTGGCGGGAATCATTGAAAATGGTCACCGGTTTCCCTGCCAATCCGGCAAAACCTATTTTTTTTTCACCGGCAGCATCCGGCATGTTTATCAAGCAATAGCCGCCCGCATTTCCGGTCATGGGGCCTCGACCCTGCGGTCCCGTTCCGTCGAATCCTGGCATGAGATCACCTCCTCCTAATCATTTCTCGCTTTCCTCTTTTTTTGGCGGTCTTTTCGTCCACCTCCTCCTGCCAACCGTCGCGGGTCAACTCGACGTGATCGAACCTGGAGATAAAGGGCTTAATATCCAGGAGCGGCGTGCCATCCAGGATATCCACATCCTCGACATGCAGCATTGCTCCATCGCGCTGCAGAAGCTTCACGATGCTCATGCCAATGGCGTTGGGACGGCAGGGAGCCCTGGTCGCAAACACTCCCCGTTCTACGTCTTGGAGGAATGGCTTCACCATCAGCCTGACATCACTTGCCTTATGAAAGTAATAGATCAGGTACAAATGGGAAAACCCCTCCAGGTCACGCAGCCCTGCCATGAATTCCGGAAATACCTCCACCCAGCCCCGACAATCCTTGGCATAGGCCGGCTGGATTGGGGTTTGTTCCGCGCTGAGATGCTCACTGTGGATGATCCCGATGGGACGGAACATAATGGCTGTTTTTTTCATGGGCGTGATTTCATTGTCAATAAAACCATTTGGGGATCATTGGGCTTTCTCCAAGCAATTACGTGCTTCCTGCATGGTGAAACCATAGATTTTCCGCAGGGGCAGGGTATATTTGATAAGAAAACCGATCCCGGCAATAAAGGTCAAAGCCAGGGTCAGCAGCGGGTCGATGAACAGGTTGATCTTTTCCCGAACCTTCATGGCGATTCCTCTTTTACCAGTGCCCCTGGACATCGGCACCGCCGGCTTCCTTCAGCTCTCCGGTCTTGAACTTCTCCAGGGCCGCGGCGACTGTCGGGGCGTCGCTGCTGTATACCTTGACCCCGGCGGCAGCGAGAACACGAAAGGCATTGGGACCGCAATGCCCGCTCACCAGAGCCTTGGCGCCAGACCTGGCCACGGCTTCGGCCGACTGGATACCCGCGCCCTGGGCCGCGTTCAGGTTCTGCTGATTGTCAATGACTTCAAAACTTTCGCTGTCCAGATCGTAAACCAGGAACTTGGGAGCCCGCCCGAAGCGGCTATCCAACGGCGCTCTAAGATCGCTCCCTGATGTACTAAACGCGATTTTCATTGTTTTCTCCTTTTTTAATTATAAGCCAGCTTGATTTCCTTTGCTTCCTGCATAAGAGGTTTGGCCAGTTCCTCCATATTGCTTTCCCTCCATAATGGCAGTTTTTCATGAACATCCATGTATTTTTGCGGGATAGGATGGGTGCCGATAACGACCGGCAGGCCATAAGCAGTTTCGATGAAGGTCTTGAAGCGACGGATATTAGGACAGGGCGGGTAGCCGACGACGAGCCCGGTAGCCAGGTGAATAACCGTAGCACCATTTTTCTTGAACTCAGCGGGGACATATTCCACATTGCCGCCCGGGCAGCCGCCGCAGCTCGAATAGCCGACGATCTCCACCGGCTCCTGCGCCGGGTAGATGGAAAAAGCGCCGACACGCTCCCGCAGGGCCCGGAAGCACTTGCCGCCGCCACAATCCTTGTAACGTGCACAGATAATGATACCGATCTTGGTCATAGTGACTTCTCCTTCTAATGAAATCGGCGGGCAAACAGGCCTTTCCTGTTTGTCAGCCCGTTTCCGCCTCTTATACCGATGTTATTTTTGCTCGACCTCTTTCTCGACCTCCTCGAGCCGCTTACGGATTGAGTCCAATTCGCTTTGCAGATAATCAGCCTGATTTTTCAGTGACTGCTTCTCCATCTGCGGATCAGGATCGGCAACCGGAGTGGCAGTGGCGCCAAAACGCATCCAGCCTGGCTGGCCAGTGGCATAGAACATGTTTCTCCAGCCGCGTCCGCCACCACCGAATCCCCGGCCCCAGGCACCGCGGCCTCTTCCGAACCCCATCCCCAAGCCACGTCCCGGCATAGGATTCTCATAACCGGGCATCCCAAAACCCGCGCAAAATCCGGCTCCGCGGCCGGTCATGGACCCCATACCCGTGGGCCCCGTTCTGTCTCCTCTTGGCATTTTATCCTCCTTTTTATTGAATTTCCTTCACTCTCTGGTCAGCGCGGTCCCGCATTTAGGACATTGCCTTTGCACACAGGGCACACCGCGTTCATGCGCCACTCGCTGCCCACATTTCGGGCATAGGCAGGTCCCGATCGCCCCAGCACCCAACGGGCCGCCCATGCGACCGCGACCCTGGCCGCCACGCCCCTGACCCCGGCCGCCGCCACCTCCCATACCACCTTGTCCCTGGCCGCCTCCGGCTCCCATGCCGCCCTGTCCTCTTCCGTTCATGATTCTTTCCTCCTGATAAATATTGTCGAGCCCTCCGAAATGACTGCGCACGCGCCGGTAGCATCCCGGCATGGCAAAAGCGCTCCCTTTCAGGCCGCCTTTGAGCCAGGCCTGGATCACTTCTTTCAGATCACCGGCTACGAACGGTATCACCTGGATGCCGTAGGCAGCGACCATGGCCTGCAGGGGCCGGGAGATCGCTCCGCAGATCAGCGCTCCGATACCCAGTTCCGCCAAACGAAGCGTCTTTTGCATCGGCAGATCATGGGCCAGCCGTTCCTGCGTTTCACTGACGATACGTTTGGACTCGACTTCGACAACACAAATCTGTTGCGCGGTGTCGAAGACCGGCGCGATACGCTTGTCCAAATATGCGAATGCCACTTTCATATTTCGCAGATTAACTCCTTGCTAAAATCATAGAGCAATATTCATGCCAGGATCCGCAGGATTGGGTCAAAACCTGTAAATGCCCATTGCATATAGAGTTATGAATAGAACTTGTTCCTGGAATGACAGATGAAGTGTAGCCTTTATGCTTCTATTTGTCGCTCAATAGTAGCGATACCGCTACTATCAGCGACCCCGACTGGGCAGGGAGAGGCCCAGTTTTTTTATCCTGCGAAAAAGGGTGGTCTTGTGGATGCCCAGTTCCCTGGCTGCAGCCGAGCGGTTGCCATGATGACGCTCCAGGGCGGCACGGATGGCCTGGGCATCCAGAATCTCGTGAGCGGTTTTTATATCCTCATCCCGACCCGAGGCCAGCCCGGAAGCCGTCAACTCCACTGGCAGGTGCCCGATGCCGATATCCCCTTCGCCACAGAGAATGAAGGCACGTTCGATGACGTTCTCCAGTTCACGGATATTTCCGGGCCAGTCGTGGGCCATGAGCAACGACAGGGCTTCGGCGCTGATCCCCGAAAGTATTTTCTGCTGCAAGCGGTTGAAACGGGCAACAAATTGCTCGACGAGCAGGGGGATATCCTCTTTGCGGCGGCGCAGCGGCGGGAGTTCCAGGCGTACGACATTCACCCGGTAATAGAGATCTTCGCGAAATTCACCCTTGCGGGTCTGCTCGGCCAGGTCCTTGTTGGTGGCGACGATGATCCTGGCGTCGGCAGTTTCAGAACGGGTGGCTCCCAGGGGTTCGTAAACCCGGTCCTGCAGAATCCGCAAAAGTTTCACCTGCAGTGCCGGACTGATGTCGGCGATTTCGTCAAGTAAAATGGTCCCGCCCCCGGCCAGGGCGAATCGGCCGGGCTTGTCCTTGTTGGCGCCGGTGAATGCCCCGGCCTTGTAACCGAACAACTCCGACTCCAGAAGCGTGTCGGGCAAGGCGCCACAGTTGACGGCGACAAACGGGCCCTGCTTGCGGGGACTGAGCGCGTGGATCGTCCGCGCCAGCAATTCTTTGCCGGTCCCGGTTTCTCCCAAAACAAGAACCGTGCTGGGGCTGGCAGCAATGGCCGGTAGGACCTCGAACAATCTTTGCATCAATGGACTGCGGCTGGCCAGGTCGCCGACGCGGAATTTCCCCTCCAGTTCGCGGCGCAAGGCATCGACCTCGGAAAGATCACGGAAAGTTTCGGCGCCGCCGATCACCCCTCCGGAGGAATCGCGCAACACGGCGGTCGAAACGCTGATGGGAATGCGGCCCCCACCGGCATCCACGATATAAGCGGATTTGCCGATGATCGGCTTGCCCGATTTCAGGGTTTGCTTGAGCGCGCAGGCCGCTTCGCACATGCTGCAGCGAAAAACCTCGGAACAGCGCCGGCCAAGAGCTTCCCGGCGCGAAACCCCGGTTATCACCTCGGCCGCGCGGTTGAAGGAAGTGATGCGCCAATTGGGGTCCACAGTGAACACGCCGTCGGAGATGCTCTCCAGTATGGCGTTGAACGGTTCGGCCGCTGACAGCAGCCGTTTTTTCATCGCTTTGGCGTTTCCAGGGGAGCTCGCCCGCCCGGAGTGCTTTGTCACTTTCGCCTTGCGTTCTGTTTTGTGCATGGTATTTATGTCATATGATACTAAAGTAATCCCGTCACGTCCACTGTCGAAGTCGCTGCCGGCCTGGAAAAGCTGTGGCGTACTCCATCCCGAACTTTCTGCTGGTTCTGAAATCCCATTCGTTGAATCAAAGCTTTTCATGTGTTAAAGTTCGCCGCGGAGGCAAACATGATGAAAAAACATTGTTGCAAAAAGACCGATCGGAAACTTTTCCTGCCTGGAGCCTGGATTTTGGTGTTGTTCGTTCTTTTATTGCCAACTCCAGCCAGAAGCCAGAAAACGATTCATGAGATGACCATTGAAGAAATATCCGGCTCGCTCAATGCCGGCCATCAATTGACCAGCCAGGAGCAATTGATTCTTCAACCTATTTTAAATGAGATTGTTCTTTACAATGATGCCCGAAATGAAATAGGGCGACAGTTTCGTTTTTACAAGGATTCCCTGAAAGCGAAAGAGAGCATATTGCACCAGTGCATAGACCATGTTCGTAACCAGGGCCTTGAGAGCATGGTCGAGGAGAATGCATTTGGAGGGCTCGTTGGGCTGCTGACCAAGTCAGCGCCGTTTCTTGTTGAAGATCCCGATGCCGTTGAAAAAAGGGCGTTTACCCGACCCTGGGGTTGGGTAAGCTTAAAAGATCTGCCGGATAAAGTGAAAGAAGTTCAGCGTCAAAACAGCGAACGCCTTGAGCAGTGGCAGAAAGGTGCCTATCCCATTCTCTTCAACTGGCCCGAATTTCCCTGGAATGGAACGATCTGTCCGAGAGGAAGATTGGAGGAGTTCTTAAAGACGGAAACGCAAAAAATCTATGATATGCAAGTGCAAGGAAATCTCGTGGACGCCTTTGGCATATTCTATCCCAACCTTGACTGGATTAATAGAAAAAGGATCCATGACAATATCGGGGCGGCAATGGAAAGACTTGTAAAGATGAGAGATCAGATCCGCAATGGCACGCTGCGCATGCGCTCGGAAGAAGCGAATCTGCAAGACCGCGTGTTCCTGGTCCAGCCGTCCAGGAGCAATACGGACGACCTGCATGGTTGGGTCACGAAAGAACAGATCCGGGAAAAAATCACGCTGCTCGAAAATAAACAGGCAGCGATCCAGGATCAGTATAAAACAAAAACACTGCGCATCAACAGAAAACTTACAGGTTTGGTCAGTCATTCCGATATATTGGCGTCCATGGAAGCCATCAGGGCAAAAGTGGAAGAAGTCAATAAACAGATAGATGAAGGAAAATACAATGTCTATTTTCCCGGCCCGAAAAAATTTTATACCCGCGCAAGCCTTGATGAAGAGATGAAAAAAATCAGTGAGCGCATCACGCAAATCGGTAATAGTGAAAAGTATTATATCCCGGTGATCGGAGTCAGCTTGGAGGCGACCAGGGACATGATGCTGGAGTCACTGAAAAGCAAAGGGATATCCCAAAAGCAAAAAGCCTATATTCAAAGGAAACTGGGTCAAATTGGGGTGACGCAGGCATTGGAAGGGGATTATTATTCGCGGCTTCAACACCATTTGAGCCAAGAACATAGTAGATTCTTTAGCGCTTCGGGTCATTTTCTTACCAGCGGTGTCAACAATGGGTTGTCATATAGAAATTTAACTTCTGCCATGCCTTTCTATTATTTTCAAAAATGGGATTTTGAACTGAGGGGAGGGTTTGATCGTGAATTCCTCCTTGAAAAAAGGAACTACGAAATCTATTATCAATTGAAAATCGCCTACCTGAAAAAATGCCTCAATCTATGAAGATTGGAGGCAAGAAGATATTCCAAGGTTGCAAATGAAAGACCCGGCCCCAAGGCCGAGGTGAAATTGATAAGGAGGACGAGATGGGCAGAATCGTTATTTCCCTGATAACGCTGGGCCTGATGGCCTGCGATTCCCCTTCACGGCAAACCTATACTGTCGAGGAGACACTAAAAAAAGCGGAGAAAAAAATCGCCGCCGCCATTGATTCGTTCAAGAAGATGCCTGAAAATCCATTTTTCGCGCGGACGGATGCCCCGCTCACAGAGCAGCAGGAACTGGCCGCTTTCCGGGTCGAGACGATCAAGAAGCTCTTGAAAACAGGGGGCCCCGACTCCACGGACTATGGCCAAATACTGCAACTGAACACGGACATTCTGTTCAAAGCACCCGACACCAAATCGGCCCGGATGGCCCATTGGGACATCTACACATACAATATAATTTGCGGAAATACGCACGGAGCCAAGGAAGCCCTGATAACCTATCTCCACAAGTATGAGGCCGAAAAAGACAAGAAGAAAGAGGCCTTTGACAAGCTTGCCGGTTTTGCAGCCACTGACAAAGAATGGGACTTGGCGCTCTATTATTCGGAAAAATGCCTGGCGCTGGAGCCGGAATCCTATCCCAACCTCCTGAACAAGGCCAGGGCCTTGGTCAACCTGGGATTCCTGGCAGAGGGAAAAACACTGCTCCAGAAGGTTGCGGAAGCGAGCCCCGATTCCGCTGCGGCCAACCGGGCCAGGTCCGCCTTGAATGAATTGGCGCCTGCCAAATTCGACCTGGATGTATTGAGCGGATACAGGAAGACCATGGAGATGATGCAACAAATCGGCGCCGCCGCCGAGCGGCACTATCTGGAGCACATGAAATATCCCCGGACCGTCAAGGATCTTTTTCCCGACTTCCTGGAGGAGCTCACGGAAAATGATGCCTGGGGGGGTGCGTTTATCTGCCAATCCGATCCGGACAATACCAGGTTCCTGATCGCCAGCCCCGGAAGCGACGGCATATTCGAGGGTTTCGATCAGGAGGGATTCTACCTCGACCTGTCGGGCAAGGACATCATTTTCGAAGCCGGGGCCTTTGTCTATGCCCCACGCCTGTAATCTCCAAAGGGAAGTTGCGCAGACATTGTATCTTGAGGATTGTCTTCCCGTATACAAATCCCTCCATAATCCTTCTTTCCGGCACCGGGCTGTAAAACCAGGGCGACGATGCGATTCATGCGGCCTTGAAATATTTCCGGCGGAAAAAGAGGGCCACGTTTACCAGGACGAGGAGCGCGGGCACCTCAACCAACGGTCCAATGACAGCGGTAAACGCCTGCCCCGAGCTAATGCCGAACACTCCCACGGCCACCGCTATAGCTAGTTCAAAGTTATTACCTGCAGCATGGAAAGCAATGGTTACCGTTTTTCTATAATCGCCGCAAAGCCTTCTTCCCATGTAGAACGAGACGAAGAACATGACCACAAAATAGATGAGCAGCGGAATGGCTATGCGTACCACGTCCATGGGCAATTGGACAATGGTTTCGCCCCTAAGCGAGAACATGACTATAATGGTGAGCAGCAGCGCTGCCAGTGTCATGGGGCTTATCCTGGGAATGAACTTGGTCTCGTACCACTCCTTTCCCTTGGTCTTCAGGAGGATAAACCGGGTCAGCATGCCGCCGAAAAAAGGAATCCCCAGGTAGATCAAAACACTTTCAGCGATCTGCCATATGCTGACATGCACAACAACGCCCTTAAGCCCAAACAGCGGTGGCAGCACGGTAATAAAGATATAGGCGAAAACCGAATAAAAAACCATCTGAAAGATCGCGTTAAAAGCTACGAGACCGGCAGAATACTCATTATCTCCGCCGGCCAGCTCACACCACACGATGACCATGGCGATGCAGCGTGCCAGGCCGATCATGATCAGACCTACCATGTAGTCGGGGTAGTTGTGCAGGAAAAGGATGGCCAGGAAGAACATCAGGATGGGTCCAATAATCCAGTTCTGTACAAGCGATAGCGTCAGAACACGCCAATTGCTGAAAAACTTGGGCAGTTCCTCGTACTTGACCTTGGCCAGGGGCGGGTACATCATCAGGATCAGGCCGATGGCGATGGGAATATTGGTGGTCCCCACGCTGAACTTCACGTTGAATGACGCCACCGCGCCGGGGATCAAGTAGCCGATCAGCACGCCCAGGGCCATGGCGGCAAAGATCCATACGGTCAAGTAGCGATCCAGGAAAGAAAGCCTTTTTTTCACTGCTTCAGCCATAAGTCACCTCCACTAGTATATCGCTCTCGAAACAAAAGATAATTTTATTGGCAGGTTTCAAACCTGCCAACAAGAAAGTCATGGACATTGGATGAAGCCCTGCGACCAGAGACAGCCGCCGCAGGCGGGATGGACGTTGCCGAAACAGTCCTCGTTGTTGATGTCGGGCAGGTCGCAGCTGTTGCAGGTGCGGCAGTCAAGGTTGCAGCGGTTGGTCGGCTCGATATAGAGTTTGGCCAGGCGGTCGATGTCACTGCCGATCACCACGTTGTTTCCCTCAGGCATGCTTCACTCCGCCTCCTTGACCACAAATTGCTTGTCCTTCAGATCGGCCGCCAGCAAAAAGCCGATGGCAATGAAGACAGGAAAACTGAACAGGGCGCGCAGAAGGGAAAACTTCCATCCCAGAAACCCGACCTCGAAAGTCAGCATGGGGATCTTTAGGGTGGTGAAAGCTCCCAGGTAAACAAAAATATTGCGCACGCTGCAGCCCTTGCGCCAAAGCAGGGCGGCCACCGGGAAGGCGGCATACAATGGGCCGACCTGCAGCATGGCCAACAGGATGACCCAGAGGATCCCCCAGTGCCCCGCCTCGGCACCCAGATGGCGGATGATCCTTTCCCGGGGAACCCAGACCTCGAATAATCCAATCAAGATGAACATCAATGGCAGGATCAGAACCATTTCCATGAAGAATACACGGAAGTTCTTCCCAATCTCTATTCCGGCCGTAAAACTCCCCATATAGGAAACCGCAATAAAAACAGCGAACAGCAAGACGAAGCTGAATTTCTTCGACATGACGATTGCTCTGTTTTTCATAAGAAGATCCCCATCAGCAGCCCGACCAACAGGGCGCCGGCGCAACTCAGCGCGTTGCGCAGGATGCTCACCCGCCAACCAAAATATTTCGCTTCCAGCGGCAGCGTCAGGATGCCGACCATCATCAGCGTGGTGATGAACACGGCGATGACCTGGTAGGAGACGCCGCTGCGCACCAGGATCGCCCCCAACGGGAAAGCGATGAAGCCCGGGATCAGAGAGATCGAACCCAACAAAGCGGCGCTGGCGATGCCGGCCCAGCCGCTCCCCTGCCCCAGCCAATGGGTCAGAGCGCTGGCTGGAACGATATAAAGGAAAACGCTGACCAGGATCAGGACCCCCAGCATGGCCGGAAGAATGTTCAGGAACATCTTTGCCCCTTTTTGCAACCCGGCCAATGTCTTGCCGCGGTCGGCAATAAAAGACAGCAGCAATAAAACCACGGTAGCCACTGAGAGTACGATCATGTTTTTTTACTTTTATTCATGGAAGGAGGAAAGCCTCCCATTCTTGAGCAACCGTACGTTTGCAGCAGCATGCATGGTTATCGCTCATCAATCACCCCTTCGTGCCGTGGCCAGGAACACGGGATAGCCCTTCCCTTCCTTGATAGTCACGATGGCGGTCTCCAGGTGGATCTCCTGGAAGCCCGCGTCCGCCAGCCAGGCCCGGATCTGCTCGCGAGTGAAGCCGCGGTGATGAATGCTCACGGAGGTTTCATGGAAGCTTCCGTCCTCCTCGTCCAGATCGGCCAGGGCCACCTGTCCGGCGGGGCGCAGGTGCCGGGCAAGCTGACCGAACAGGGTGGGCACGTCGGCAACGTGATGCAGCGTCATGCTGCTGACGATGAGGTCGTAAGGTCCGCCAAGATCATTGGCCCCCGTTGAATCGAGCTCCAGCGTTCTCACTGGCAACCCGAGGGTTTTGGCCTTCGCCGCCAGGGCCAGCAGCATGGCCGGCGATGTGTCTGCCCCGGTGATCGAACCGACCCGGGGTCCCAGCTCCAGGGTGACGAGACCGGTGCCGCAGCCGAAATCCAGGACCGATTGCCCCTTGGCAAGCGGAACTCGCGCCGCGATGGCCTGCGCCACCGCATGGGCCAGCGCCACGCGGCGATCCTCGAGGTCCCAGGTCGCCGCGGCCTGATCAAAATGTTCGTTCCCCGGCATCCATCCTCCTTGCAGCCACTTTTTTCATGGCCCGATCATTTTTTAAAAAAACTTTTTTCAGAACAACGATCCGTTTCAAATTGCAGGGTGACATGCGCAATTCCGTAGCGTTCCTTCAAAAGGCCTTCGATCCTGTCGGCAACGACGCAAGCTTGCGACAGCCGGCAATCCGCCACGTCGATATGGGCCTCAAAGTAGACCGTCTCCTCGTTGGCCATCCAGGTGTGCACATGGTGGATATTCCGCACTTCCGGGATGGCCTCTATTTCTCGCTGCAGGGCGCCATAATCCAGGTCGGCGGCTGACTGCATCAGGATGCCGACGGAGTTTTTAACGATCACCCAGCTTTGCCGCATGATATATAGCGAGATCAATACCGTGACCAGCGGATCGATCCAGGAAAGGCCCCAGATGCGGATGGCGATGCCGCCGCCGAGGACGCCGATGGAAGAGACCGTGTCGCCCAGGAGATGCAGATAGCTGGAGCGCACATTCATGTTGCCGTGCGCCTCTTTTTTCAATAGCCGCATGGAAACAAAATTCGCCAGGAGACCGAACAGCGCCACGCCGATCATCAGGCTGCTGTCGATCGTTTCGGGGTTGCGGAAACGCCGCAGGGCTTCGAACACAAGAAACAGGGAAATCGCCACCAGGGCGGAAGCATTTACGAAAGCGGCGATGATCTCCGCGCGCTTGTACCCGTACGTCCTGCGGAGGTCTTTTCCTTTCCCGGCGATTTTCCAGGCGACATAGCTCAACAGGATGGCCACCGTATCGCCAAGGTTGTGCGCCGCGTCGGAAATGAGCGCTAGGCTGCCCGACATGATCCCGCCGGCCGCCTCAACGACCGTGATCAACCCGTTCAGGACCGTCACCCCCAAATATTTGGCAGCGGACAAATTTACATGATCGCGGCCATTCTGATTTTGATTTTCCGTTCTTTCACGATCCATTTTTCTCGACTTGCCTCCGGTTCAGAAGCGCATATGCGTTCTTGCCTCTTGAATTCGGCAAAACCCTTTGCTCACTATTTCCTTTTTTGTTCATTACTAATAAAAATGTTGATCCCCACATTTTCCGATCATTCCTTTTCGAGCGCTTGACCAGCTTGGATCTGAATGCCCAGCAGGCGCGCTCCCGCTGCGGTCCGCATGGAATATCGGCCCGGTTTCCCGATCAGGCAATGCCCCGCGCCCAGATGCCTTACGTCACCTTCGACCATGACCTCGACTTCGCCGCTGACGACGTAAAAAATCACCGCTGTATGCATCTGGCATTCGGGCATGGTGCCGCCCGCAGGCAAAACGATGATCCTGGTTTTGAAGCCAGCGCCGCTAAAAAAGACATTTTTTTCTCTTTCTTCGTAGGAGGAAACCGGCAGCGTTTTTAAATCAAAGACAGAACTTTTCTTATTCGGCATTTTCAAATCCTTAAAACAAACCATCGCGTCACCATCAACTCCATACCATATAAACCGCGGCGATGATCAGCAGGACGCCGCATATCTTTTTGACCAGGCCCAGAGCTTTCGAACTTTCGTTCCAATGCAGGTAGTTTTCGATCGCCCGCGTAAAGGTGCCGGCGAATACGATAACCAAGCAATGTCCCAGGCCATAAGCCAGGAGCAGCGGGACGCCGTAAACCAGGCTGGAGGACGACTTGGCCAGGACAATGGCCAGGATGGGCGCCATGTAAGCAAAGGTGCAGGGGCCGAGCGCCAGGCCGAAGAGCAACCCCAAGAGGAACCCGGCCCAAACGCCCTTGCCGCGGGTTTTGGCATTGGCGGCTCCGGGCAAATCCAGCTTGATGATGCCCAGCAAGTAAAGGCCGACCAGTACGAAAATAGCGGCCACCAGGAAACTGCTCCACCTGCCGATATCGCCAAGCATGCGGCCGAGCAGCGAAGTGACAACGCCGATCAGGGCGATGGTGGATAGAATCCCCAGGGCGAAGGCCAGCGAGATGCGCAAGGCCTTGCGCGTGGTAAGTTGTTCCTGCTGGCTAATGAAGCCGACGATCAGCGGGATGCTGGCCAGGTGACAGGGACTGAGCAGGATGCTCAATATCCCCCAAATAAAAGCTCCCATCAGGCCGACTAGCGGGTGGCCATACAACAACTTTGTCACCCAGGTAAAAAGCGCTTCCAACATTATTTTACGCCTTTCTGCTTGAGGACTTTTATTAGTTCTTCTTTGGGAAAGAATCCCTCGTGACGGAAATATTCCTTGCCCTCTTTATCCAGGAAGACCTGGGTGGGGATGACGCGGATCTTGAAGCTGGCGGCGAAAGGCTCCCCCTCAGGTGTCCAGACGTCGTGGAAGACCACCTTGACCTGGCCGGCGTAATCCTTCTCGATATCCTTCATGATCGGCTGCATCAGCTTGCAGGGGATGCAGCGCACCGAGCCCAGCTCGACAAACGTGACCAAATAAGCTTCCTCAGCCGCCGCCATGCTATTTTTCTCATCGGTCTTCGACCCAGCAGCGTTGCAACTTGCAGAAAGGACTCCAACCAAAAAAGACAAAATGAACCCGCGGATGAATGTGTTTTTCATTTCCTGCTCCTTGATTATTTGGCTAACATTTTTTTGATGTCCTCGACTCCCGATATTTTTCCGGCGACCTTCACGACGCCGTCCACGACCAGCGCCGGCGTGATCATTACCCCGAAAGCCATGATCTGCTGCAGGTCCTTGACCTTCTCGATGTGAAAATCAAGGCTTAACTCAGTAGCCGCCTGGCGGGCGTTTTCTTCCAGTTTCTGGCACTTGGGGCAACCGGTTCCTAAAATTTGTATCAACATGTCTCCTCCTTCATTGCAATTACTTTTAACTTTTTACTTTTTCACTTTTCACGATTTCAGCGAAGCCGTCAGCTTATTGCCAAGCTCGGCGACCACGGCATCAATGCGTTCGGCCGTGGCCGGCGACTTGCCTTTCACAATGCCCAGGTCGGTGACGCGCACATGGATGATGTTTTCCGTGATCCCCTTTTCGGCCAAGGTCTTGTGGGCGCAGTCCAGATTGCAGCCGTCGACCACCAGCAGCCGGTCGGCGCCCCTGGCCGAAGCGATGAAACCGCTGAGGTTGGCGCCGACGCCGGCCAGGCAGAACATGCCTGCGCAGCCCCCCATGGCGAATTTTCTTGCGGCGCGGTCGGCGATCTCACCCGTGTCGGCGGCGCCTGAACAGGGAACCAGCAGAGTGACCGTTCTACCGCAAGCACAGCTGCAAGACTTTTTTTTATCCATATGAATATCCTCCAAGATCAAAAATTACCGTAAACGAAACCGGCGATGGTGGATAAAACAACCACCAGCAGGATGAAGACCGCGGTTTTTTTCAATCCCATGACCTTGCGCAGCACCAGCATGCTGGGCAGCGACAGGGCCGGACCGGCCAACAGCAGCGCCAGCGCCGGTCCCTGGCCCATGCCCGAACCCATCAATCCCTGCAGGATGGGCACCTCGGTCAGGGTAGCGAAATACATGAAGGCACCCGAAATTGCGGCAAAGAAATTGGCCAGCAGTGAGTTGCCCCCCACGGCAGCGCTGACCCACGATGACGGGATCAGCCCTTCATGACCCGGGCGGCCCAGCAGCACGCCGGCCACCAGTACGCCGCCAATGAGCAGCGGGAGGATCAGTTTGGCGAAATCCCAGCTCGAGGTGAACCATTCGCCCGCTTCGCCCTTGTCGAAACTAAGGACCAGGGAAAGGCCGATCACCCCGACCCCGAAAGCCAGAAGCGGCTGGCCGGGGAAAAGAAAAGCCAAAACCAGAGGCGGAATTGCGGCAGCGATCACTTTCCAGCGCGGCAAATGGAACCAGAAGATCAGGATCATGGCCAGCCCCAGGGCGGCAATGCCGGTGATCAGCCATTTGACGGAATGGACTGCCGCAAAAAAGCCAGCACTTTCCAGCGGTTTGCCCCAGTTGGCGAAAACCAGTATGGCCACCAGCGAAAAGAAGAAAATGGCGTTCTGCCACAGCGGCCGTGCCGGCTCGGCCTCGGGCATGGCCATCTGAGCATTGGCTTTTTCCGTTTCCTCTTTGCGAAAACTGAAATGCATCAACAGGCCGATGATGATGCTGAAGAGAACGGCGCCCACGGCCCGGGCCACGCCGATCTTCAAGCCCAGCACCCGCGCCGTCAGGATGATGGCCAACACGTTGATGGCCGGGCCGGAGTAGAGGAACGCCGAAGCCGGGCCCAGGCCGGCCCCCATGCGCCAGATGCCGGAAAACAGAGGCAGCACCGTGCAGGAACAAACGGCCAGGATGGATCCAGAAACCGAGGCCACACCATAGGCCAGAAACTTATTGGCCTTGGGCCCGAGATATTTCATGATCGATTCTTTTTTTATGAAAACACCGATGGCCCCAGCGATGAAAAAGGCCGGGATCAGGCACAGGATAACATGTTCACGCGCGTACCATTTGGCCAGGTGCAGCGCTTCAGAGATCGCCCGGTCAAAACGCAGTGTGCCCACCGGCAGATAGAACAGGGCCAGGAAGGCAGCGACGATCCACAGCAGCGGCTTCCACTCTTTTTTCCAATCCATATTTTAAGCTCCTTGATTTACTTCTTTTTTGCCGCTCGCGGTTTTGCAGAGCAGGCCTTTTCGCGTCCCGGGAAGCGGGACAGCCGCTCCCGATCAAGGCGCGCCTGCCGCGGCGGCATTCTGTCCTCGATGGACAGCAGCAGGAAACGGATGAACAGGTCGTCATGGTTCAGGCGGTAAACGATCCATCGCTCCTGACGCCGGTCCACAATCATGCCGGCTCTTTTCAGGATGCGCAGGTGGAAGGACAGGCGCGGCTGCTCCAGGTCCAGGGCGGCGGCGATCTCGCAAACACAGAGTTCGCCTCGGCCCAACAGCTTCAGAACCCGCAGCCGCGTCTCGTCGGCCAGGGCCTTGAAAACAGTGACAATGTCGTTCATGGCCTTCCTCTCATATCAAATTTATTTTATGAGTTTAAATTATAAACCACTTTTTAAAAATGTCAATAATACCAATTTTAATAGTGTTTTTCATTTTAATTTTTGTTCAAGCATATACGATCAATAAAATATATTCGATTTACAAACGCTGGCTATCAATTTTCCGCCCGGGAACGGAGTTTAAAAAGTTGCCTGAACAATAAAAACATTTGCCGACAATTTTTTTTATGCTATAATTGCAAATATCAGACCATGAAAGGAGAACCAATTATGGGCAAAGACAAAGACAAGGGCAAGGAAAAAAGCAACAAACCGAAACTGTCCGTCAAAGACAAGAAGAAAAAGAAAAAGGAAAAGCAAGAGAAAAAAGCCACTGCGCTTTAAGCGGCAGAAAGCAAGAAATACCCGTTCCAACCAAGAGAGGGGGAAGTATTACCCCCCCTTTTTAAAACATCAGTTTGATCCGCCAGTCCTGAAAATCGTCATCGTCGAGAATCACGCGGACGTGCTTACAATGTCTTTTTCCATGTCAAGGCTCACCTCTCACAGGTCATGCCAGCAACAGGGCGATCAGGAAGGCCGCGCCGGCCAGAAAGGCCAGGGGATTGATCGCCCGCCAGACAGGATTGGCCCGTTTGAGAATGGAAAAATCGGTGACATAAACCGTTTCGCAGGCCCCGTTGCCGGTGTCGTCGCGCCCGACGCTCGTGCCGCGGGCAAACTGGTTGGCCGGTTGGCTGTAGTTGACCAGATAGCCCTTGAAGTATATCTGGTCCCCGGGACGAACTTTGAGGATGCGCCGGCTCAAGTTTTCATCGGCGCAAAGAATATGGTTGTTGGACAAATGGCTTCCTGAAAACAGTACGGCGGTTTCCTGATCGGGAAAGCTGCACATGCAGGTAAAATCCCGGTTCCAGAATTTCATCTTGCGATAAACGCCGCTGCTGATATTCTTACCCCAGACCACGCACAGGTCCTTGATGTTGAGATAGTCCTGCCAGCGGCGATGTGAGATGTCAAGCAGCGAATCGCTGCGATGCTGGCTGACCACCAGTCCGAAAAGTTCATAATGATACAGTGGCGTGACCGTGTAAGCGATTTTCTTCCTGGTCACTTGGAAGGCGGCGGGAAGGTTCTCCTTGACCTGCAAAGGTTCCCGGAACAACTGCGGGAAAATACCATCCGCGGGCGGCAACCGGTCATCAAAGAGCAGGGAGAGCACCCAGATGAGCAGGCAGGCCAGCATGCCCAAGCGCAAGAGCTTGCTCCTGGTGCCGGCCGCGCCGATAATGAACGAGAGGGCTGCTCTTTTCTGTTTGGCATAGGGTGAGGGTTTAGCTGCTTCTTCAAAAGGAAAACGGTAGCCGCAATCGCAGGATGCGGCATCAACGGCGCAGTAGCAATCGCATTGGGGACAATTCATTTTAAAAACCTCGCTGCAGCGCAATTGTAATGCAAAAGCCCTCTCCAATCAAGAAGCGAAAAACCTGCTGATTTCTCGCCCGTTTTGTCATATAATGCGAGCAAGAACCATGACAACTCGAATCGACCAATGGCTGTGGGCCGCGCGCCTCTTCAAGACCAGGAGCCTGGCCAACCAGGCCTGCCGCGGCGGCCGCATCCAGATTGCCGGCAAATCGGTCAAACCGTCGCATCAGGTTCTCAGCGGAGAAATCGTCCAGATAAAGCAGCAGCCGATCGTCCGCCACTACCTGGTCAAGAACCTGGCCGTCAAAAGGGTCTCGGCAGCACTGGCCCGCGAACTGGTCGAGGAGATCACCACGGCCGCCGACCTGGAAAAACTGGCCCGGGCCCGGCGCGACCCGCTGGGCCTGATCTTTGCGGCCAGAGAAAAGGGCAGCGGCCGTCCGACCAAAAAAGAACGCCGTACCCTTGAGGAAATGCGGCGTGAGGCAAAATCATGAATATCCTGCTCCTGGGCGTGGGCATGCAGGGCAAGGCAGCCCTGCACGATCTGTGGCAGAATCCGGCCGTCACCTCGATAGTCGCCGCCGACGGAGACCTGCAAACCCTGCAAAAATACGTGCGCAGTCGCCGCTTAGGGAAAAAAGTCAGCTGCGAGCACGTCGATGCCGCCAGGCCGGAAAGCCTGTTGCGGCTCATGAAATCCCAACCGGCCGTGGTGCTCGACCTGCTGCCTTCCCGGTTCAGCGGCAACGTGGCCGCAGCCGCGCTCCAGGCCGGGGTGAACCTGGTCAATACCGTGTATGTCCTGCCGGAAGTCAAAAAGCTCGCCGCCGCGATCAAGGCCGGCTCGTTGACCTTCCTGCCCGAGTTCGGCATGGACCCGGGCCTCGATCTTGTCCTGCTGGGCCGGGCCGTCAGCCTTCTCGACAGCGTGGAGTCCATCGACAGCTACGGGGCCGGAATTCCCGAAGCCGCGGCCGCTGGCAACGCAATCAAATACAAGGTGACCTGGACGTTCGAGGGAGTGCTGCGCGCCTACATGCGCGGCGGGCGCTTGGTCCGCGGCGGCCGCATCGTGGAAATCGGGGGCAGGGAGATGTTCAACCCGGGAAACATTCACGAGATCGAAATCCCGGGTTTGGGCAGGTTTGAAGCCTATGCCAACGGCGACGCCGTCCACTACGCGAAACTGCTGGGCATCGCCCCGGAGAAACTGCAGCAGCTCGGACGCTATGCCTTCCGCTGGCCCGGCCACTGCTCCTTCTGGAAAAAAATGGTCGACCTGCACCTGCTTGACGATGAGACGTTGAGCGTCGACGGCGTCACCGTCAACCGCCGCCGTTTCCTGGCCGCAGCCATGGAACCCCACATTCGCCTGGGTGAGAAAGAGCGGGACGTGGCCGTGATCCGTGTCGATGTCACCGGGAAAAAAGAGGGCAAAAAGAAGCGCATCGTGCTGCAGATCGTCGACCGTCGCGACCTGGCCACCGGCTTCACGGCCATGAGCCGCACCGTGGGCTTCACGGCCAGCATCGGCGCCATGCTGGTCGGCAGCGGCCAACTGAGCAAGCGCGGCCTGCTCTCCCCCGTGCGCGACATCCCTTACGATCTCTTCAAAGAGGAACTGGCCAAACGCAACATCTTCATCAGCGAAGAGACAAGCGACCTTCCCTGAAGGGGCTGTATTCCGCTTGCAATCACAATCCCCCGAATGTCGGGCCCTGTACTGTGAAGTGGGGCGACGTCCCGACCTTAGCGGGATCAGGAACCTGGAATAAATTCACCGATTCGCTGCAGAACGGCCAAAGCGCCGTCAGCCAGGCCGACTTGCCCGGCCGGGACCGCGGCTTCGTCCCTGTTGATGCGGATCAGCCGGGTGCGCGGCCGTGCCAGAAGCTGCTCGCTCAGGCGGCGCACGCTGGGTACGGCCGTGCCGGCGCCGCATTCAATTATGACCAGGTTCTTTTCGCCGCTGTTTGCCAGCCAGTTCTGGAAAAGCCGCTGCTGCTCCCGGCTGCGTCCGGGCAGCCAATTCCAATCGCCGAACATCAGCACATTGGGCCGCGCCAGCCGGCTGCAATCCGGGCAAACCGGCAGAGGCGGCCGCGCCTGCATGGTTTCTTCCTCCACGACGATGGCCAGGTTTGCAGCCGGCCAGATGCGATCCGAGCAGTTGGCCTGGCATTGCAGGTAGTGAAGCGACCCGTGGCATTCATTTACTTTTTCAGCATCAAAACCGGCTTTCTGGAACTGGCCGTCGACATTGGAAGTGAAAACAAAATATCCCGCGGATTTGGCCGCGGCCCATTGCCGCAGCAGGGCGAATCCCGGGTGCGGCACGGTGCGGCGGTAGAGATTGAGACGGTGGCCGTAAAAACCCCAGGCCAGGGTTGGATCGGCAGCAAACCACCCGGGGGTGGCCAGGTCGTAAAAATCGAGCCCGAGCTTGCGGTAGGGAGGATAGGCGCTCCAGAAGCCCTGGCTGCCGCGGAAATCAGGCAGCCCCGAGTCCACACCCATGCCGGCCCCGGCGCAAATAAGCAGCGCCCCGGCCTCATGGATAATCCCCGCCGCCGCCTTGATATTTTCAATGCCGTCAATGTTCACGCTTCGCCTCGAGAGATCAGCCAAAAACAAAGATAGTATAAAAAATAACTTTAAAATAAACAAGCATGTAAAAAAGGGGCACGACGCTTGTCTCCGGAGCGGCCGTGCCCCTGCCGACGAATGAAAAAACTCGCGCTAAAATTCCTTAATGTCTATATCGCCGTCGCCGCTGGAAACTTCAATGGTCCGGGACGATCACGGCAAAATAATCTTCATCCCTGGCCGCCAGCCAGGTGCACGCAAAAAACAGTAAAAAAACAGCCACGCTTCGTTTCATGATTCCTCCTGCAATAAATATAACGGAGCAGGAGGAGAAAGGTTCCAGCCGGCGCTCGATTTTTTTCCCCAGGACAAAGCAGCGGGAATTCGCTGCTGCCACCCAGTTTAGAATAACTTCAATTGTCCGCTCAAGCCGGGTTTGCCCGGCTCCAGGAAATTGGACAGCGAGATTCCGGCCAGACGCACCGGACGGCGGCCGGCCTCGGTGCGTTCCAGCAGATCCTGAACCGCCAGAAAAATCTCCTCGGGTGAAGCCAGGAAGCCCAAGAACGTCCGCCGCCGAGTGACGGTCTGGAAATCGGAGTATTTGATCTTCAGCGTCACGGTGCGCGCCCGTTTGCCTTCTTCATTAAGCTCTGCAAAAACCCGCTGGGCACACTCCAGTAAAAATCCCAGCAACGGTTCTTTCTCCGGGATATCCCGGGGGAAAGTTTCTTCGGCTCCGAAGGACTGCCGTTGACGCCAGGGTGTCACCGGGCGCTCATCGATGCCGCGGGCGATATCGTATATATACAGGCCGAATTTCCCGAATTCTTTTTCCAAAAAGTCCAGAGACTTTTTCTCAAGATCGGCCACGGTGCGAATGGCCAACTGCCGCAGGCGGACGTCGGTGACCCGACCGATGCCGGGGATCTTGAGTACCGGCAGGGGGCGAATGAAGGCCATGACCTGATCGGGCCTGACCACGCACAGTCCGTCCGGCTTGCGGGCGTCGGAAGCGATCTTGGCCACGAACATGCTGGCCGCCACTCCGGCCGATGCCGTCAGTCCGGTGACGGCGAATATGCGCTTCTTGATCTCCCTGGCCAGGCGGGTGGCGCTGGGTTCGTTTTTTTTGTTGCGGGTCACGTCCAGGTAGGCCTCGTCCAGGGAAACGGACTCGACCAGGTCGGTGAATTCATGGAATATGCGATGGATCTGTTCCGATACCTGTTGGTATTTTTTAAAATCAGGCGCTATAAACAGGCATGACGGACAAAGACGCCGGGCCTGGGCGCAGGATATGCCCGAGTGGATGCCGAACTTGCGCGCTTCATAGTTGGCAGTGGTCACCACCGAGCGGCTGTCCGGCCGGCCGCCGACGGCCAGGGGCTTGCCGCGCAATTCAGGGCGGTCGCGCAATTCCACGGCGGCGTAAAACATGTCCATGTCGACGTGAATGATCTTGCGTAACGGCGGAGAGTCAACCATGCAGCGAAAGTAGCACAGGGCCGCTGGAGAGTCAATGATCAGGCCCGGGCGCAGCGGCATTGCGCCAATTTGTCCGATTTAGAAGGAACCCTTGTCAAGATCGGCTTTTTCAGCTAAAATACAGTTTCGCATTTCGGTCGCTTTTTCAGTCAGAAAAACGAATCGTTGACCGCATTCAAGGAGAAAACATGCCGCTCGACCTGTTGGGAAAGATCATGGCCCTGCTGTGCGCCATGGTCTGGGCCGGAGCGGTTATCCTGTTCAAACTGGCCGGCGACAAGATCAAGCCGTTGGCTTTGAACTTGTATAAAACCGTCCTGACCGTGATCATCCTATTCCTCCTACTGCTGCTGCTGGGCATTCCGCTCATCCCGGCCGATGTCCCGGGCCGTTATTGGTTGGCCATTGCCGCCAGCGGCATATTGGGCATCGCGGTCGCCGACACCATGTTTTTCGCCTGCCTGAACCGCCTGGGAGCCGGAGTGACCGCCATTGTCGACTGCCTGTACGCCCCATTCGTCATGACCGCGACCTGGATATATCTGCTTGAAAAGCCTCGCCTGGAACAGATCGGCGGCGCCGCGCTGGTCATCGCCGCCGTGCTCGTGGTTGCCTACCGGAAAAGCGGCGGCGCCAGACCGGGCCGGCAGATCATCAGCGGCGTCCTTTTCGGCGTTGGAGCCATGGCCATCATGGCGGTCAGCATCGTGCTCATGCAACCGGCACTGAGCCGGGTCAATGTTTTTTGGGTGACCGAACTGCGCATGCTTTCAGCTTTAGCAGTACTGCTGGTCATGTTCGCCTGGCAAAAGAACCGCCGGCAGTTGCTGGCACCGCTGTGGCAGAAAGGCGGCCGGCACTACGCCTTTTGGGGAGCCATTTTCGGCAACCTGATCTCCATGACCCTCTGGGTGGCGGCATTCAAATACACTTCGGTCAACTCGGCCGCGGTCCTGAACCAGACCAATACCGTATTTGTCGTGGTTCTGGCCACCGTGTTTTTAAAAGAAACATTCACCCGCCGCCGCCTGCTGGCGACCGGCCTGGGCGTGGCCGGCTCTCTGCTGGTCCTGCTGGGGTGAGTACCGAAAAGGGAAGACAGAGGGAAGAGAAAGGGAAAGGCAGAGGGAAAACAAAGTAAGAAAAGAAAGGACTTTTTTCTTACTCTCTCTTCCCTTTATCTTCCCTGATTCTTCCCTTTGTCTTCCCTGAATCCGGACTACTGGCATTTACAAGCTCCCACTGCTCTGCTACAATCAAAACATGAAACTCCCCGCCCGTATCATACTGCTCTCTCTGCTGCTGCTTGGCCTGCAGCTTGCAGCCAAAAGCGAAGGCTCATACACGGCGGCGCGGGAGAAGATGATCAAAGAGCAGATCCTCGAGCGGGGCATCACCGACCAGCGTCTGCTCGATGCCCTGCTCAAGGTCAAGCGACACCTCTTCGTCGCTCCCCCTTACCAGCGTCAGGCATACGGCGATTTTCCCCTGCCCATCGAAGCAGGACAGACCATCTCGCAGCCCTACATCGTGGCCATCATGACTACGGTCATCGCTCCGGATTACAAGAAAAAAGTCCTGGAGATCGGCACCGGCTCCGGCTACCAGGCGGCCGTCCTGGCCGAACTGGTCCGCGAGGTCTACACAATCGAGATCATTCCCACCCTGGCCCGGAGTTCCAAAGAACTGCTGCAGGGCTTGGGTTATAGCAATATCCATTTCCGGACCGGCAACGGTTACCTGGGCTGGCCCGAAGCCGCCCCTTTTGACGGCATCATTGTCACCTGCGCCCCGGACCATATCCCTGCAGCGCTGATCGAGCAGCTGGCCGTAGGCGGCAGGATGGTCATCCCCATCAGCTATTCCACCACGGTCCAGGACCTGCTGCTGGTGGAAAAACTTGCCAACGGGAAACTGAAAAAAACAAACCTGATTCCCGTCCTGTTCGTGCCCATGATCCGCGCCGGCAATGCCCGCTGACATCCTGGAAGGCCTCAATCCCCAGCAACGGCAAGCCGTTCTGCATTTCGATTCGCCGCTGCTGATCGTAGCCGGGGCCGGTTCGGGCAAGACCCGTGTGATCACCCACAAGATCGCCTACCTGGTCCTGGAAAAAGGGCTCGCTCCCGGCCAGATCCTGGCCGTGACCTTTACCAACAAAGCGGCCGGGGAAATGAAAGTCCGCATCGAAGCCCTGACCGGCATCCCATCCAGCCTGTTCCACATTTCCACTTTCCACGCCCTGGGCTTGAGGATCCTGCGCGAATCGGGAAGCGCCCTGGGCTTCGACGCTCAGTGGCAGGTCTTCGACAGTGATGAGCAGAAGCGGCTGCTGGAACGCTTGATCCGCGAAAACTTCCCGCACCTGAGCCGCGACAACGACAACATCATCCGCAAGATCAGCCTGGCCAAGATGGGCCTCCATTACCCCAACAACAGCGAATTTCTCCGCCAAAAGGGTTTTTCCGAAGCAGAGATCAGCATTTTTGCCCATTACCACGCCGCGCAGCAGAAAGGCAAGTTCTGGGATTACGAAGACTTGATCTCTTTCGCCGTCATCCTGCTGCGCGATCACGACTCCGTGCGCGAAAAATACCAGAAGCGGTTTGGCTACCTGCTGGTCGATGAGTTCCAGGACACCAATCCCAACCAATACGAGCTGATCAAGCTGCTGAGCGGCGACCGCCGCAGCATCACCGTGGTCGGAGACGACGACCAGGCCATTTATTCCTGGCGCGGCGCCAGTGTCCGTTTCCTCTTTGATTTTGAGCGTGATTTCCCGCAGGCGCACATCATCAAGCTCGAACAGAACTACCGTTCCACCCCCGAGATCCTGAATTTCGCCAACCTGCTGATCAGCCAGAACACCATTCGCCAACGAAAGCAGATGTGGGCGGACAGCCAGAGCAGCCACCCGGTTTTTGTTCTGCGCAGCCGCTCCAAGGAGGAAGAGGCTGAAGAGATCGCCCGCCTGGTCAACCGCCTCAAGCAGAGCAATCCCGACCTGTTCCCCCTGGCTATTTTGTATCGTATCAATTCCCAATCGCTGGCCCTGGAAACCGAATTTTTAAAACAACGCATCACTTTCCGCATCCTCAAGGGCCTGCGCTTTTTTGAGCGCAAGGAGATCAGGGACTCGCTGTCCCTGCTGCGCCTGGCGTTGAATCCTGCCGACGACCTGGCTTTTTTGCGCGTGGTGGAATTCCTGCCCCTGGGCATCGGCAGCAAAACCCTGGAGAACCTGCAGGGCCTGGCCCGGGACAAAGCACTGCCCCTGTTTCTCGCCCTGGAGCAGTTCCTGGCCGAGAAGTTCAACTCGCGGTCGCTTTTTTCCCGCCTGCGCGAGCTGAACCGGCAAAAAGAGGAAATCCCGGTCGCGGAGATCTATTCGCGGCTGCTGCAGGAATCGGGATACCTGGAGGCGCTCAGGGAGAAAGAGGAAGAGGAACGGCTGCTCAACATCGGGGAATTGCAGGAATTCATCGGCAAGTGGGAGGGAGAAAATCCCGACGCCCCGTTCAGCGACCTGCTGGACCGCATGAGCCTGGAAAACAGGGAAAGCCGCGGCGGCGAAAAAACCCAGGTGTTCTTGCTGACCATGCACAACGCCAAGGGATTGGAATTCCCCACCGTGATCGTCAGCGGCATCAATTCGGCTTACATGCCGTTTTTCCTGCGCAAGGAACGCGACGAGATCGAGGAAGAACGCCGCCTGTTTTACGTGGCCAGCACCAGGGCCAGCCAGCTGCTGGTCATATCCACGGCCTCGGACCGACCGTCATTCTTCCTGCAGCAAGTCGCCGCGGCTTCGTATTTTCCCGTTTACTCGTTCCGCGAGATCGTCGACGCCATTTTCCCGGTTTCCCGGCCCGGCCCAGGCAAGGGCGACGGCCGCTTCATCGTCCATCCCGTCTTCGGCCGCGGCCGCATCATCGAGAAAATATCCGAAAGCAAATATCTGATCCATTTCAGCGAAAAGGGCAACAAATTGATCGACACGTCGGTGGTTAAGGTGGAATTCGTTTAAACAGGACTTGGCATACGGTTGACGGTAAACGGTTGTCGGCAAGAGATCGGCTCGAAATATGATGCTTTCGTCTTTGGCTTTACCGTATACCATACACCGTTCAGCTTACCCCGAGGTCATCTTCCGGTCAGGGCAGTACGTAGAACAAAATCGCGAAATAATGGCAGACGCTGCCGCCCAGGACAAAGAGATGCCAGACGGCGTGGTGGTAGGGAAGCTTCTTCCACAAATAAAACAGCGCGCCCACGGTGTAGCACAAGCCGCCGGCCAGCAGCCACAGCAGCCCTGGCCTGGGCACATACGTGAACAAAGGTTTGACGGCCACCACCACCAGCCAGCCCATGGCCAGGTAGATCAGCGTCTGCGCCAGGCGGAAACGGTCGACAAAAAAGACCTGGAAAACGATTCCGGCCAGCGCCAATCCCCAGATGACGCCGAACAGACTCCAGCCCCAGCGCCCGCGCAGATTGACCAGGACGAACGGCGTATAGGTGCCGGCGATGAGCAGGTAAATAGAGGCATGATCGATGATGCGAAAAACGTACTTGACGCGCTGGCTGCGGAAGCTGTGATAAAGAGTGGAACTCGAAAATAAAAGGACCAGGGTGGCACCATAGATGCTGCAGCTGACAATATGCCAGGCATCGCCGTGCAATGCGGCCATGGTTACCAGCACGGCCAGCCCGGCCAGACTGAGCAGGGCGCCCAGTCCGTGGGTCAGGGCGTTGATGGTTTCTTCTTTGAGCATAAAACCTCTTTGCTACCGCCATTTTATATCCTATCCGGATTCAACATGTCAAGAATCTGCCCAAAAAGCAATTTCCTGAAATTCTTGCCGGGGAAATGACCGCCTGAAGATTGTATTGCACAGCGGGATCGGCTGTGTTACTCTAGCAAACAGGCGAAAAAACAACGGCTATGGACGGCATTCGCCACTACCAATCATGCCGCAGAATCCAGTGGAGAAATAGATGGGCGCAAGAAAGACAGACACAGCGCATGAGTTCATCACGATTACGCGCAGCAGCGAACACAACCTCAAAGCCATCTCTTTGCAGATTCCCCTCAAACGCCTGACCCTGGTTTGCGGCGTTTCCGGCAGCGGCAAATCAACCCTGGCCCATGATGTTCTTTTCTGTGAAGGGCAGGGACGTTTCCTGGAGAGTTTCTCGGCCTATGCGCGAATTTTTCAGGCCCGGCTGAACCGCTCGCATACCGAGGCCATCACCCATATCCCCCCGGCATTGGCATTGGGCCAACGCATCTCGCTGAACAATCCCCGTTCAACCGTATCCACCCTGACCGACCTGCATAGTCCGCTCAGAATGCTTTTTTCGCGTTTTGCGAAGCAGACCTGCGCTGAAAAAATAACCCGTTCACACCTGTCGTTCAATCATCCATTAGGAGCCTGCCCCCTTTGCCGGGGATTGGGACAGATCCATGAAATCGATCTAGACAAACTGATCACCAATGAGAACCGGTCATTACGCGAGGGAGCCCTCAGCCTGAGTACGCCAAACGGATATATCATCTACTCACAGGTAACCATAGATGTCCTCGACCAGGTATGTCGGGCCCATGGATTTTCAGTTGAAATTCCCTGGAAAAAATTGACCGACGAACAAAAGCAAGTCGTTTTATACGGCAGCGACCGGCTGGAAATTCCATTCGGCAAACATCCGCTGGCATCGCGTCTGCATTGGACCGGCATCACCCCCAAACCGAGAGAGCTGGGAATGTACCGCGGCATCGTCCCGATCATGGAAGAGATTCTGCAAAAGGGACCCAACCCGAACATTTTGCGCTTTTGTCGTCAAAGACCCTGCCGTGAGTGCGGCGGACTGCGCCTGGCTCCATGTTTTTTAGATACTTCTTATCGAGAGACGAGCCTGCGCACAATGTTGTCGTTGACCATCTCGCAATTGCGGGATTGGGGTGAGCGGGAACTGCTGCACCCTGGCTTGTCAGCGCCGGAGAAGCTTCTTGTTTCAGGCTTGACGGCAAACGCCAGAGTCCTGGAGGGTTTCAGCCTGGGGCACCTGGCCCTGCATCGCGCCGTTCCCACGCTTTCCCGCAGTGAAGGCCAGCGCATCCAAATCGGCAATCTCCTGAAAAATCCCATCAGCGGCATGCTCTATGTCCTTGATGAACCCGGTTCGGGACTCCATCCTTTTGAAAAAAAGTTTTTATATGGCCAGTTGCGCAAACTGGTAGAGATCGGCAGTACAATAGTCATGGTCAGTCACGATCGGCAGGCCCTCAAATTTGCCGACTGGGTGGTGGAATTGGGCCCGGTCGGCGGCGAAAAGGGAGGCCACCTGCTGTTTTGCGATGCGGCAGAGCGTTATAGCGGCGAAAAAGCGAATCCTCATTTGCAGACGCCGACCCTTGCCGCCTGGCGGCGACGTCAGGCAGAGGTTTTCCGTCATGAGCCGCCCGCCTCCGCTTTCCTTGCGGTCGGGCCCATACATGAGAACAACCTGTCCATCAGCACCCTGCCATTTCCAGCTTCCGCTATCACCGTAGTATCGGGCCTTTCCGGTTCCGGCAAGAGTACCCTGCTCGATTACATAGCCAGGCAGGGATCGAAAAACCTGCATGGCGAACACTCCATCCGCCGCATCATCTCTGTCGACCAACAGCCGCTCGGCAAGAATGCCCGCAGCAACCCGGCTACATATACGAAGTTATTCGATGAAATACGCAAACTTTTCGCTGCCCAGGCCGGCGCCAAAGAACTCGGTTTGAACGCATCGTCATTTTCCTTCAACACCGATCAGGGATGCTGCAGCGCCTGCCAGGGTGCCGGCGTGATCGAGATCACCATGCATTTCCTGCAATCCCTGTATCAACGTTGTCCCCAATGCCAGGGCAGACGCTACCAGGATCGCGTCCTGGCTGTCCGCTACCAGGGCCTGGCCATCGATGCGATACTGGATCTGACCATTTCTCAAGCACTGGAATTTTTCACTACTGAGCGCAAGATATCCAGTCGCTTGAATATTCTATCTGAACTGGGGTTGGGGTATCTCACCCTGGGTCAACCTTCTTCGACTCTCTCCGGCGGTGAAGCACAACGGGTAAGGCTGGCTTCCTTCATTCGCGATGGCAAAGCCAAAGAATCCCTGTACCTGCTCGATGAACCCTGCATGGGCTTGCACGACCAGGATATTCCCTGTCTCGTTCGCGCCCTGAAAAAACTTTGCGACCAGGGAGCCACACTCTTGGTTGCTGAAAACAACCCGCGCTTCATCGCACACTGCGACTGGTTGATTGAATTGTCCGGAACTGACGGCAAAAAAAATCTGCTTTACCAGGGAGAAGTTCGGGGAATTCAAGGACTCGAAGGGTCCCTGGTCGCCGCCATGCTGGCTGGAAATGATCCGTTTGAAATCAGCGATCCGGCTGATGAGTGTGAACATGCAGCCGGCTCGCAGGAGGCACCCTTCATCCGCATGCAGGGAGTCAGGACCCATACTTTGCAGAATATCTCCGTCGCCATTCCTGAGCAATCTTTCACCGTTGTCAGCGGCCCATCGGGTTGCGGCAAGAGTTCGCTCATTCTTGAAACCCTGTATAAGGCCTGCCAGCGACGTTATGCCGAGCAGCTTTCACCATTTTTGCGCGATCGTCTGGCCCTGGCCGGCGGCGGCGATTATGATAAAATCGTCCCGCTCAAGCCGGCGGTGGCCCTGGCGGCTCGTTATCTGGAATCAACGCCCAGATCAACGGTCGGCACTCTTTCAGGTATCAACGACACACTGCGGGTGTTGTTTTCACGGCTGGGCACCATTGCTGCCCAGGCCGGCATCACGAATTTGCATGCCTCTCATTTTTCCTTCAATCATCAGGATGGCGCCTGCCCGGAATGCAACGGATTGGGTTATGTGCACGAAGCCGATATCTCGCGCTGGGTGGTCAACCCCGAGAAAAGCATTTTGACTGGAGCATTTTCCAGCGAAAAATCGTGCCAATTCTTCGTAGAACTCCATGGCCGCTTCATGGCCGTTCTGCAGAGCGCCGCCGGAGAATTGTCCATCGATATCGGGCAAACCTGGCGGAAGCTCAGCAAAGAAGCGAAGGCCCTGATCCTGGAAGGAAGCAGCGGCAATTTTGCAGTGACATGGAAATTCCAGCGCGGTGGCCGGCGCGGTGAGCACCGCTTCCAGTCACCCTGGCTCGGTTTCAATCGTTTGGTCCTTCAAGATTATCTGCAAAGAAAGGAACAGCGCAAAAGAAGCAAACTCTATGAGGGTGTGATTTTCAAAAAGGCCTGTCCCGAGTGCCAGGGCCTGCGCCTGCGTGGCTGCATCCTGCAATGCCGTGTCGGCAGGATCACCCTGGCCGAGGTGCTGGCGGCGCCGCTGATCAAGATTAGAAGGCTGGCTGAAAGTAATGGCACTGAATTCTTCTCAGGCCAGGCATCAGCAAAGGAACAATTGCTGTGCCGGGAGATCATGCCCATCCTGGTTCGCCAGCTCGACAGCCTGGTCAACCTTGGTATCGGTTACCTGACGCCAAGCCGGGCCGTGGAAACCTTGTCGAGCGGAGAACATCAACGTTTGCGGCTGGCTTCTTTGTTAGGCAACCGGCTGAATTACACCCTGTTCATACTGGACGAGATCAGCCGCGGACTGCACCCGTTCGATGTTGCCAATTTGCTTGACATCCTGCGCACACTTTTGCAGGGAGGCAACACCATTGTCGCCATCGATCACCATCCTCTCGTCACCGCCCAGGCGGACTGGATCATTCAGTTGGGACCGGGTAGCGGCAAGCAAGGGGGGCAAGTGCTATATATGGGAAACAAAAAGCCCTCATTGACGATCGATCTGAAGATATCCTCCGTCCCTGACGCCCCACCAGGATCCCAGCCTATCATCATTGCTTCGGCCATGGCTCACAACCTTAAGCATATGGATCTGAGCATTCCGGCAAAGGGGCTGACTGTCCTGTGCGGCGTTTCGGGCAGCGGCAAATCGACCCTGTTGCATCGGGTGATCCACGAAAGCGCCATGGCCGGGCGGGCGGTCAATTGCTCCCAGGTGAGCGGACTGGATCAATTCAAACAGATTTGCGCATTTACGCCAATGAATCCGGTTCGCTACGGCAGTGAAAGGCTGAATGATTTTCTGGACAAAACCGCCGTGGTTTATGACGCCTTTGTACGTGCTGCCGGACAAACAGCAAATCGCTCCCAGTTAAAAAAAGCACTGACGGTCCGGTCGACTGCTTCATCTTGCCGCCATTGTGAAGGCAAGGGGGAGTGGACGACCGACCTCGATTACATGGGTTCCTTTGTTGAAACCTGCAGCCATTGCCGGGGCAGCGGCCTGTCCACTGAACTTGGCAGGCTTGGCCTGAAGGGAGAGTCCCTGGCAGACTTTCTAGCCAGGGAAATCGATACGCTGGCGGCTGAAATCATCGCCGCCTGCCGATTGGAAAAGGTTGTCGCCTGCCTGCAGGAGTTTGCCCTCGGCTATCTCAGCCTCGGCCGACATTTGCATAGCCTGTCCGCAGGCGAACTGCAGCGACTGCGCCTGGCCCGTCTTTTTTTGAATTTGCAGGAGGCACCCAGCCTTTTGTTGCTTGATGAACCCGACAGTGGCCTCAGCTTCGACGAATGCCGGCGCCTGATCGCTACCATGAAAAAATATCTGGGGCAGGGCCATGCAGCCGTCGTCATCAGCCATCATCCGTTGATGATGTGCCAGGCCGACTACCTTGTCGATCTTGGCCCCGGGGCGGGTGAAGCCGGCGGAGAATTGACCGCCTGCGGCACGCCGCGGGAACTCCTGTCCGGGAACTGGCCCCGCTCAAGAACCGCGGCCTACCTGCAACAGCTATCCAACCTTCAAATCTGAATGAAGATACAACAGGCGCCATGACCGTTGTTAAGGGCGTTAATCGATTCTTTTTTTAACATATTCTCTCGCAAAGAAAAAAGGTAAAAATATGCAGGAGTAGGTCCGCCAGTGCTTCGCTTGGCGGATGCCTGCCCTTTTCACATTCAAATCGCCAGGGGTCCGAACTGAAGAAAGGGCGGACACAGGGGTCCGCCCCTACTTGACAATATCGCCGCGGACGTTTATAAACATTAAAAAACTGAGGGAGGCATGAAAAAAAAGATCCTGCTCATCCGCAGTAATTTCCAGAAATCACTGGCCGGGGAAATGACCATATTGCAATGAAGCTCTTTTTATACTATATTGTTGCCAATGCGGGCGTAGCGGCCCGGCAGTCAGATGATGGAGGAGCACGATGAAACGGATCGATTCCCTGTGGGGCAATATCTTCACGAACCGAAGCGACGATCTGCGCAACATCACGCCGCTGTTGAAAAAAATCCCCCTTTTCGTCAGCCTGGGCAAAGGTGAACTCAAAGAGATTGAACACCTGGTCCATTGCCGCCGCTACCAGAGCGGCGAAGTCATCTTCTGGGAAGGAGAGCCGGGAGTCGGCATGTATATTGTGCACAAAGGCCAGGTGACGATATTCAAGGATTACGGCAAGGCGCAACAAAGAGAATTGGCCTGCCTCGAGCCCGGGGATTTTTTCGGAGAAATGGCCCTGCTGGAAGATGATTGCCGGTCGGCTACCGCCGTGGCCCTGGTCGAAACGGACCTGTTCGGGCTGATCCACCCCGACCTGTTCAACCTATTCGACCGCAAGCCCCACCTGGGGGTCAGGATGCTGTCCACCCTGGCCAACATGCTGGCCCGGCGTTTGCGCAGAACCAACCAAGACCTGCAACAGCTGGCAAAAGATTCCCCTGACACGGCTGCTGGAGATAAAACTGCCCCATGAGCCCAGCCGCCAAAAGCAGAAGCGTAGTCGTCAATTTAAACCGCGGCTTCGGTTTATCCATCATCAAATTCGGCCTTTTCCTGCTGGCGCTGCTGGCCGCAATCTGGATCCTTTCCTACAGTAGTGTGGTCCTCACGCCGCTGATCCTGGCCGTGCTGCTCTCCATCCTGTTGAATCCCCTGGTGGTCATGCTCGAAAGACGGGGCTTGGGCCGCACGGCCGCCGTGATCCTGATCCTGGCCATGCTGCTCTTGTTGCTGACCGCAGTCCTGACATTTGTGGCGCCGATCATCGCCCAGGAATTCAAGACCATCAGCCGTCTGATCGAGAATGAAACTCCGGCCACTTTACTGGAAAAATTAAAAATCCTGCTTCAACAGAACCTGCCCTGGCTGAAAAATCCGGGCATCACGATCCAGATCATGGGTTGGATTGAAAAATCCATCTACACCCTGCTCAGCCGCAGCATCCAGCTCCTGCCCAGCATCATCCCCGTGGCCATCGCGCTGGTGCTGATCCCCTTCATGACCTTTTTTTTGCTTAAAGACGGCCGGCGGCTGAAGAAATCCTTTATCCAGGTCCTGCCCAACCGCTACTTTGAAATGGCCGTGAACCTGCTGCACAAGATCGACGGCCAGTTGGGCAGTTATATCCGCGGCCAGGTGCTGGTTTCCCTGTGCATCGGCGCACTATCGATCACGGCCCTGGCCATTCTGAAGGTGCCGTACTTCATTCTGATCGGCAGCGCCGCGGGATTGGCCAACATGATCCCCTATTTCGGCCCCATCGTCGGCGCCATTCCGGCCATCATCCTCAACGTCATCACCAAAGGCTCTCTCGGAGCCGCCCTTCCTGTGATCGCGGCTTTCCTCATCATCCGCCTCATCGATGACACGCTGGTGTCGCCCAATATCCTGGGGCGCAGCATGGAGATCCATCCCCTGCTGGTCATCATCGTCATTTTCACCGGCGGGGAAATGTTCGGCATTATGGGGTTGCTTCTGTGTATTCCGGTTACCGGCATCATCAAGGTGACCTTTTCTGAATTGATCTGGAATTTCAGACATTACCGCGTATTTCGCAGCGGTGATTGACCATCTGCGAAGAGCAAAAGAATGGAGATAAAGCCCGAGCCCATGGTAAACGGTTTTTTGCCGCCGGAAACTCCGGACCTGGGTCAACGTGAAAAAAAAAGCCAGACGGTTGTCAACCTGGGGCTGATCTGGAACATGATCCTGGCCGCGGGCAAGACGTCCATGGGCATCGCCGGGCACAGCACGGCCCTGCTTTCCGACGGCATCAACTCGACCTCCGATGTCGCCTATTACATCGTGGTAAAGATTTTCATGAAAATGGCCGGGCGGCCTCCCGATCCCGAACATCCCTACGGCCACCGGCAGATGGAGAGCATCGCCGCCCTGACCGTGGGCTCTTTCGTCATCACTACAGCCATCGCCATCTTCTGGACGGCGATCAACAAGGTTTTTGACCAACTGCATGGGAGTGCCGATAGCAGCGGTGCCAGCATGGGCGCTCTGTGGGTGGCCCTTTTCACGGTCGTGGTCAAAATCGTCCTGACGGTGTACACCAGTGCCATCGGGGAAAAAACCGGCAGCCTGGCCATCAAAGCGCTGGCTTATGACCACCGCAATGATATTTTTTCGGCCCTGGCCGCCAGCCTGGGAATCTTTCTGGCCCGCCGCGGTTATCCCTGGGTCGACCCCCTGGCCGGCGCGTTGGTGGCGCTGCTGATCCTGCGCACCGGCATCGGTATTTTGCGCCAGTCGACCGATGATCTGATGGATTCGGTGCCCAGCCACTTCCTGGACCGCAAGATCAGATCGATCCTGGAAAAGATCACCGAGATCCGCAGCATCGAAGAAATTCACGCCCATCGCTTCGGCCCTTATTTCGTGATCAATCTGACCATCGGCATTGACGGCGCCATGGACGTAAAGAGCGGTGACGCCATCGCCACCCGGGTGGAAAAATTACTGGCCGCTCAAATCGCTATGGTGCGCAAGGTATACGTGCATTACCACCCGGCCCGGATATAGCCGGCCGGCTCGAATTAGGAAATAATTGCGTTGCGGTTTGCATTGTCTTTTTTCTGCTCAAACATGGAAAAATCAGAACGCTTTTCAGCAGTTTAGGTTGCGCAGCCTAAATTTGTCTTTGTTGCCATCCACGCCTTTTAAGGAAGCAAGCTACTCAGCCAATTTGACAGGCAAGCGCCGCATGCTTTCAATTATTGCGGGCAGCAAATATTTATGCAGATCCTCCGATCGTTCGCGGCTAAAGGCGGTCAGCCAGCAAGCATCTTCATCGTTCATGAAAAAAACCAGGTGGATCAAGAACTTGCTGCCGTCTTCTGACTGTCCCCGGCCCCGGCCCCAGCGTACCGGAATACCGTTTATCTTGCGGGAAACAAAGGGCTCGTCGATAACGAAGTCCATATTGAAAATCTCAAGATAATGCTCCGCCAACTGATCCAGCGCATAGCGTGCCTCATTGTAAAATTTCATGATTTCGATGGTGGCAAAAAGCTCGTTGTCGCGCTGCATGGCAAAAGTGGTCAGGTTGCCTTTTTGCAATCCCTGCCAGAGCCCGTCCTGCGGAATGTCCAGGGATATCCCGCATGGTTTGCAGTCGGCGATCGGGGCGACGACTGCGGCCGGAAAACCGGACAACGCAATCCAAAACAGCAATAAAAAACGGAACAGAAGATTCATCAGCAAATACTAATTACAAAGAAAAAAAATGTCAATCGCCAGCAGGGGAATTCTCCGTCTAAATATATTTTTTCATATATTCAAAAATCTTGTCCAGCCCCTGGCGGAAATCGCGGCGGCCAAAGCCGATGCGGAAGTGTCGCGGCTCGGCTGCGAACAAGCGGCCGGGCAAAAGCAGCACGCCGTGCGTCTGCAGCAGGTCGGCACAGAAGTCGTCGCTGTTGCCGGCAAAAGTGACGGCCGGAAAAGCCACCGGCCCGGCTTGGGGACGCTGCCAGGTGAAAAAGCGCCGCTGCCTTTCAAAAAAAGCGTCCAGGTATTCAAGGTTGCTGCCGATGATCTCCAGGTTGCGTTCCAGAATTTTTTTGCGGTGGCGCAGGGCCAGCAGCGCGAGGAATTCGCTGGGCGCTGCCGTGCAAATGGTCGTATAATCCTTCAATTCGGCCATGGCGCGCAAGACTTCGTGGTTGCGGCAGGCCACCCAGCCCAGGCGCAGCCCGGCCAGGCCGAAGGCCTTGGACATCACCCCCAGGGAGACGCCGTTCTCATAGATCTCGCAGGCAGCGGGCAGCCTGTTTTCCGTTTTGTACTCCAGGAAGCGATAGACCTCGTCGGAAAACAAAAAGAGTCCGCTCCGGCGAGCGATAGCCGTTATCCTTTCAAAGCGGTCTGCTTGCAGTAGATAGCCGCTGGGATTATGCGGGAAATTGACGACCACGGCCCGGGTGGAGGATGTGACCTGGCCATCCAGCCAATCGGGATCCAGCGCCCAGCCCTGGCCGACAGAGGTTTGCCAACGGGTCACCCGGCAGCCGGCTGCGGCCGCAACCGCGGCCAGCGACTGGTAGCATGGCGTCTGCACGATCAGGTGGTCAACCGCTTTGAGCACGGCGTTCATGAAGACAAAGATCGCCTCCTCGGCCCCGGCAAAGACCAGGATGTCCTGGGCGCCGATTCCCTGGTACAGTCCGGCGATCTCGCGGCGCAGGTCCGGGTGACCGGCGGTCTCGGTGTAGCCCAGGCGCAAGGCCGAGAAAGCTTCCGCCGCCCCGGGTTCCAGGGCCAGAAGCCCCCCCAGGGAAAAGGTTTCACAATCCGAGGCGCACAGCACGTGCTGGGCACTGAACTCATGGCGGGCGAAAAAACGCTCCAGGGCGAACGGTTCGATCCTCATGGCCGCCATGATAGTTTTTCAACAGTTCCCTGTCAAGGATTGAAAGATGTTATAGTGTTCCAATAGACCAGCTCACAGAACGGAAAAAATCATATGCCTAGATCACAGTCTCATTAGGGTATACTCTAATCGGCTGTCAGGGGTTGTTTTCGTTGAACGTCATTTTAGGGTCGACAAATTCATTTGTTGACATTTTCCTTAAAGGGTCATAGACTATATCCTGACACATTTCATAATGAGAGGGTAAAATGCCAGGTCAACGCATTGGCTATGTTAGGGTCAGCAGTTTTGATCAGAATCCCGAACGGCAGCTGGAGAATATTTCGCTCAATAAGGTCTTTACCGACAAAGCCTCCGGCAAGGATACCAAGCGGCCCGAGCTCGAGGCGCTCCTTGCCTTCGCCCGCGAGGGAGATGTTGTTGTTGTGCACAGCATGGACCGCCTGGCGCGAAATTTGGACGACCTGCGGCGGCTGGTGCAAATGCTGACAAAACGGGGCATCCGGATTGAGTTCGTCAAGGAAGGCTTGCATTTCACCGGCGAGGATTCGCCAATGGCCAATCTGCTGCTCTCGGTAATGGGCGCCTTCGCTGAATTTGAGCGGGCCCTGATCCGCGAGCGCCAGCGCGAAGGAATCGCCCTGGCCAAGAAGCGTGGAGCGTACCGTGGCCGCAAGAAAGCATTATCGCCTGAGCAAGTAGTCGATCTGCGCCAGCGGGCCGCTGCCGGCGATCAAAAAGCCGCCCTGGCCCGCGAGTTTGGCATCAGCCGCGAGACCTTATACCAATACTTGAGATCGGTTGACTGATCATCCACATCGAAGCTTGTTGAGCCTCAAGAGATTGATTGGGATTGGGGTTCTTGAAAAATCTCATCCAAGATGAAAGAATACAATCAAAAGAGGAGGAATCGAATGTCTTCTCGTGAGTCATATGGGAAATCCCGGTTAAGGGTACCGCGCCGGGTGATTTTATAAAACTCTCGCTCAATCAGTCAAAGAGCTGGACCTTCTATATGATTATCAGTGCTTGACTTTGTGACTTTGGACATTGGGGTCAGGTCTTTCATTATGACTTTTGCTAGGATGAAAATATGGACTTTGAAAATCGCTGAAGTTCCGAGGAATGGATGAAGCGTAAATGGTTGTTGATTTTATTTGTGTTTTCGATTTTGCCGGCGATCGCCGCTCCGGGGCAAATTCCTGCTCTCCCGGAAGGCGCGCAAACGAAATGGGTCGTGGCCGGGCCGGAAGAGATCGTCAGCTACCTGATATTCGATCCGGCAACGGTCGCGGAACGGTTACCGAAATTATTGCGTTTCATAACGATCAAAGAACTTGCCGATGGCGGCGTGGCGTGGGCGCGGGAACATCTGGGCCAAAACCCGGCGCAGGGGAAATGGGGGATCTCGTTCATCGAGATCGTGCGCATGAAAACGTTCGCCATCGACGGCCGTTCGCCGGCCTGGCCCGAAGATGGAGCCGCGGCATTGTGGTTCGCCCGCGTAGCGCCTATGGATCCGGGAAAGGACCTGGGCCCGGGGAAGCCGTTCCTGGCATTGGAATTCTGGCTGCCCGACAGGGAATATGTCGCTTT
>Ga0268280_1000188_pt1 | contig 58035 bp, 28 predicted proteins | sample saktaG_9_FD_190139 | JGI IMG/M metagenome (GOLD analysis project Ga0268280, IMG submission 190139) | Saline water microbial communities from Sakinaw Lake, British Columbia, Canada - sak_2011_5_24_40m | ecosystem: Environmental > Aquatic > Non-marine Saline and Alkaline > Saline ...
TATGGGAGCGTCCGGTGACGGTAGGCAATGCCACAGGCAGACTATTTACAGGAAGCCACGGAGATGGCAGCCTGACTACGACAAATTCCGATTGGCCTCTAGCCTCAAGCGCTGTCGGGTCGGGCTATCGCGGCGGCAATTGGAAGAATGTTGCGACGTACGCTCGAGCATCCGACCGTTACTACGCGGCTAACACGTTTCCGGTTCGGTACATCATTTACGGTGGTCGTCTAGCTAGAACCTCTCCGTAGCGTTGAGAGTTAGTGGACAGTCGAGTGTCATTGTGGAGTTAATAGGTAGTCTAGTGTCAAATTGTCAAAGCGTCATAGTGTCAAAGTGTCATAGTAAAGGGTAAAGACTTAAAACTATGACACTAAAGAAGTTTAACGGGAGTACTACGATGTGTAAACAAACGTCTCTCACAATTCTGGCAGTAGTCACGGCAGGCGTGCTCTTGGCCGCCGCGGCGCTCATCTATGCCTACAGCACCACGGACATAGTCGCCGGCGGAAGCGGAGCGGGCTGGAGCTGTTCGAAGGCGGCGTGGACGATAAAGCTCGTGAGGGCCGGCAAGCCGATATCGATCATATCGAGAACGGGGAGCACCGTCTCGGTAACATTGACCGGCGGATATCCGAACACTAACCTGAAAGTCGGCCAGAAGATAGTGGTGTCCGGCGTTACTGGCGCCGATGCCGCGGTGTTTAACGGCACATTCGTTGTTGCCACGGTACCCGACCAGGTGCACTTCACATACGCCTCGCCGACCTCAGGGTCCGCGACCGGCACGGTAGACGGCAGTTCGATCGCCGGAGGCGATTATACCTCATTGGTGGCGTGGGAAGCGGCGGAGGGCGGGGACCTGATCTCGGCCAGCAATACCGCCGTAGCCGAGTGCTATAACGACTGGGCCGATGGCCTCGTCGAAGACCTTATCCTTATGGGCAATACTACCGACGCCGAGCACTATATGAAGATCACCGCTCCGGCCAGCGAGCGCAATAACGGCACCACCGGCACCGGATTCAGGCTCGTGGGCAATTTTACATTGGCAGATAACGAAAAAGTCACCGCCACATATATAGAAGTGACAGGCCTGACCACCATAACGGCCGGGACCCTTACGACCGCGGGAAGTTTATTTACCGGAGGCCTCTCGGTCGCTCCGGGCGCTACTATCATTAATACGCTCACCGATTACCTGCCGCAATATTTCGGCGGTGCAGGCGCCGGTTGGGCATACGCCGAGATACCCGATTCACCCTTAGGTGATGTGCTGGCGGAGACGGTGAAGCTCATTCGCGCGGAGCGGGTTATTTCGGTGATATCGAGGACGGGGAGCACGGTATCGGTCACATTGTCGAGCAATACCAGCGGTAACCTGAAAGTCGGCCAGTCGATAAAGATATCCGGCGTGACAGGTACGGGGGCGCCTCTAAACGGCACATTCTCTATCGTCACGGTATCCGACCAGACGCACTTCACTTACGCCACATCGACCACAGGGACCATCAGTGACGCGACGATAGATGGCAGCTCGATCGCCGGAGGCGACTATGCCACTCTAAGCGCCTGGCACACCGCCGTCGCCGGCAACTTTATCTCGCCGACGCCCAGGATCGAGACGGCCGAATGTTATAATGACTGGGGCTCAAGCGGCCTCTCCGATAACCTTACCATAACTGGCAATACTACGGACGCTAACCGCTATATAAAGATAAAAGTTCCGCTCGGCGAACGCCACACAGGCACCACCGGCACCGGCTTTAAACTCGCCGGCACGCTTACCGTATCCGATAGCGAATATGTAAAGGTGGAGTATGTTGAGGCGAGCGGTCTAACCATCGTATCAGCGGGAAATTTCACGGACCTGGGCTCGCTATATAAAGGAGGGCTCTCGGTTGCCTCAGGTGCCACAGTTAATCTCGGTGGCTCCGCATTTACAAATTGGGGCACGGTGACTCTTGATGCCGCGTCCACGGTCGTCTATATCGGCCCCGTAGATAATTCCCGCTCGGCCGTTACCCTAATCAATGCCGCCCACGGGAATATTGCGCTGAATAATTCATTCTGCACATTCAATCTTCCTGCCAATTTTACCGTTAATGGCAATCTCTTTATAGGCAGCGCGAATACTTTGGACGCCAGGAACATTCTCGGCACCTCATCCTATAATATGACGGTCGCGGGCAATTGGACCAATAATGGCACATTTACCTACTCTACCGGCACTGTCACTTTATCAGGCGCCGACCAGACCATCAACGGCTCGAGCACATTCTATAAATTGACTAAGGACGTTTCAGCCGACGCGGCCAGGACTCTTACGGTCACCGCCGGAACGACCCAGACCATCGCTACGGGCGGCACGCTGACATTAAAGGGCGCCTCAGGCAAGGTCCTGACGCTTCAAGGCTCCTCCGCCGCGGCGTGGTATCTTAATGTCAATACGAGCACCACCACCACCTATGTGGTAGATTATGTGAACGCGGCCTATTCGAACGCCGCGGGCGGTAAGACCCTCTTAGTCACAAACTCCACCGACTCACTCAATAACGTGAACTGGGACTTCGGCACCTACGACAAGACCTGGACCGGCACGACCTCTACGGCCTGGGCCACGGCCACGAACTGGTCGGAAGGCGCCGCGCCCATCTCGACAGACAAGGTCAGGATCCCGGTTACGACCAATATGCCTATCATAGATGTCACAGCCGGCGCCATAACCATCGCCAAGCTATCCATCGAAAACGGCGCTACTCTGACGATGTCGAACGGCAACACCACTACCGATAAGAAACTCATCGTCACAGGCGATGTCCGCATCTACTCCGGCGGGAATATCACACATACCGAAAACTCCAGCGCCGAGACGCATAAAGTCAATTTGTTCGTAGGCGGCAACCTCACTATCGACTCCGGCGGCACTATAAATGTTGATAGCATGGGTTATCATCTCGGTACCGGGCCCGGATCCACTGCTGTCGCGGCTGACGGCGCGGGCCACGGAGGAACGGGAGGAGATGGCGAAGCACGCAGCACCACCGTTGGGACAACTTATGACTCCATTACTGCGCCTGTAAATTTAGGATGCGGCGGCGGATATCTCGCCACCCACGGCGGCGGAGCTGTGAAATTGACGGTTGCAGGCGCTTTTACAAATAATGGCACGATAAGCGCAGGATGTGTTTATGTCACCGTAAATTCTGCCGGTGGATCAGGTGGGAGTATTTACATTACGACAGGCACGATTAGCGGAGCTGGCACTATACGGGCTAATGGTGGCTCTATTTCCACGGCCTACGGCGGCGGTGGAGGAGGTCGAGTGGCGATAATTCTTACCGGTTCTAATGCGGATTTTGGTAACTTCGGCGCGGCAACGGTGACCGCCTATGGAGGGGATGCCCCGGGCGCGGCGTCCAATGGCGCGGCAGGCACGGTCTATACAGAGACTGCTGCCCAGCATGCCGCTCCCGGCTCAGGCGTATTGACTATCGACAATAACAATCTGTCGACAGAAAGTTATGTTACTACCCTGATGCGTGAAACGAATCCAAGCGGCACGGTAGTGGGTACCGATCTTACGAAGTTCTCACAGGTTATTGTTAAAGGAAAAGGCAATCTGGGACTGGATAGCGACGACACATTTAATTTTGCGAATTTAAGTTGTCCGACGTCTGGGGCAGCCAATGCCTATGTCACGATATTCCCGAATTCTACCGCAGCGGGCTCGCCGAATGAGAATAGATATTATGCTCCTTTGGGTGTGACTCTCGGCTCCGGCGTTACTATTGCCAATTATACTCTCGTCCTCGGCACACCCACGGGCCACTTTCTCGATGGAGTAATGGGTTTCACCGGCCCTCTGACGGTTTCCTCGACAGGCAATATAACGCACATGAAGAACGGCGGCGGGTCCGAAGTCTACAAGCTGAATCTTTTTATCACCGGCGATTTCACCATAAATCCAAGCGGCACTATCAATGTGGACGGATTGGGATATGGCGGCGCCAGTGGGCCGGGCCAGAGCTGGGCCGATAACGGTACTGCCTGTGCCAGCCATGGCGGAATAGGTAACGCAACGACTCTCCAACCGGTTTATGGCTCCATTACCGCGCCTGTAAGATTAGGAAGCGGTGGCAATGGTAACGGTGGCTCTGCCTACAGCGGAGGCGGTGCTGTAGAACTAACCGTGACCGGCGCTTTTACCCATAATGGCACTATAAGTTCAATCGGCTCGACCTCGTGCTCTGCATCAGGAGGAAGCATTTACGTTACTACGGGCACTATCAGTGGAGCGGGCACCATAAGAGCTAATGGAGGACCAAGCGGCGGCGCGGGAGGCCGCGTGGCTGTCATACTTACCGGCTCGGGCGCTGATTTCGGCAGTTTCGGCTCCGCTACGGTGACCGCGTATGGTTTAGGCTCGAGCGCGGCCGGCACGGTCTATAAACAGACTGAAGCGCAAGGCGCGGGCAAAGGGGATTTGATCATTGATAACAATAACGTGAGTACCAGCACCGGAGTCGATACCAGAATATCAAGCCTCGTCACCAACACCACGGTCGGCAGGGTGATTTTGACAGACAATAAAGCCGGCAAGCTCAACATCGATCCCGGGCAGACGCTCACGATCCAGGGTGCCGGCACTACGCTTAACATCGGCATCGGCGCGGCATTCACCAATAACGGCACGCTGAATCTCGGCGGCACGACATTCACGAAATCCGGCACGATGACCGCCGGCCAACGTTTTAGTGGTTCCGCCATAAGCTCCGACGGCACGAAGCTGATAGTAGGAGTCAGGCCCGGGCGTATTTTTACATCATCCGATTCCGGAGTGGCCTGGACGGAACGTCAGCCCGCCGGAGCCGTGAATAAACATTGGCAAGCCATTGCCTCTTCATCCGACGGCATGAAACTGCTGGTTGGTGGTATGGGTGAAGTCACCGGCCGTCTCTACACCGGCGTTTCAGCCGATGCTGGAGTTACCTATACCTGGACGGAGCGCCAGCCCGCCGGCGCTGTGGATAAAGGTTGGTACGCCGCCTCCTCTTCAGCTGATGGCACGAAACTAATAGCCGCAGTTACCGCCGGCCGTATTTACACCGGCGCTTCAGCCGATGCCGGAGTTACCTATACCTGGACGGAGCGCCAGCCCGCCGGCGCTGTGGATAAATATTGGTGTTCTACTGCATCTTCATCCGACGGCACGAAGCTTGTAGCCGGAAATAACCTTCGCCTGTACTATACAACCAACACAGGGGCAAATTGGATTGAACTTACGCCCGCCGGCGCTGTGGATAAATCTTGGAACGCCGTCGCCTCCAGTGCCGATGGTTTAAATCTGATAGTCGGGGCCAACAGCGGACGGCTCTATACGGGCGTAGGGACTAGCGGAGGAACAAGCTGGGCCTGGACCGAGCGCAATCCTTTGGCGCCCACCGCGGCCGCGGATAAAGGCTGGCAAGCCGTCGCCTCATCATCCGACGGCACGAAACTGGTAGCCGCAGTTAGCGGCGGCCGTCTTTACACCTCAGCAGATTCCGGAGCGACCTGGACCGAGCGCAATCCTTTGGCGCCCACTGCGGCCGCGAATAAAAGTTGGTTCACCACCGCATCTTCATCCGACGGCACGAAACTGGTAGCTGGAGTGTGGGGCGGAGATCTCTATGTATCGACCGATTCCGGCGCGACCTGGAAGGTGTGCCCGGTTTCCGGGACCACAATTAATTACACGGGTCAATCCGATAATTCCGCGGTTACTCTCCTTGATACAATGCACAATAATATCACGCTGAATAAATCCGATACGACGTTCAGCCTGCCGGCCGCCGGATTGACCGTAAACGGCAATTGGAATACCACCGCCGGCACGTTTAACCCCGGCACTTACACTGTCACCTTAAGCGGCGCAAAGCAGAAACTCCTCGGCTCGACCTCATTCTACAGTTTGAACAAAACCACCGTGGCGGCCGACACGCTCTACTTCGACAACACCGGCACCCAGACTTTCGCCTCGGGCGGCACGCTGACACTTGCGGGCGCATCGGGCGCGCTACTCTCGCTTCGCTCCTGCAACGCGACAGGCGCTGAAGTCGCCGGCACATACGCGCACATCAATCCGTCCGGCACCCGCGCCGTATCTTACGTAGACGTGAAGGACAACTATAACGATAACGCCATCGTCATCGAACCCACTAATTCTACAAGCTCCGGACATAACGTGAACTGGAGCACGGGCACTTTCACCTGGCTTGGCGGGACCAGCACCGCGTGGGAACTTCCGGCTAACTGGGCCGGCGGCGTCGTGCCCGGCCCCGATTCCGCGGTTTCGATACCGAATACCACGACATATCAGCCGACGCTCAACGCCTCGACCGCGATCGGCTCGCTCACCATCAATAAAGCCGGCATGACGCTCACCTGCGCCACCGGAGCGGATCTCACCGTGTCAAACGACGTCATCGTCTCCGCCGGAACGCTGGATCTGACTAATAATACCACCCTCACCTGCGGCGGCAATATCAACTTAACCGGCGGCACGCTGACCGGCGCTCTCACTGGAAAATACTACACCATCGTTATGAATGCCGCAAGCGGCACGAAGACCTTTACGCCATCCGCGGCAAAAGTGTGTTATAAACTTACCTTAAGAGGCGGAGCTACGTATAATTTCTGGACGGCAGATATCGCCATAGGAGTCAATGGAATTACGGCCGGAAGGCTTACAGTTGAAAACGGCGCGACGTTGAACGCTCCAACCGGGACGTTGACTTTATATGCCGTATTGGATACATCATCAGGCGGCACCTTTAATCACAATAACGGAACGGTTTCTTTTGGCGGCGCTTATCCCCAGATAGATGCCAACACAACTCTGACACTCAATAATTTTACGATAAACCTCTGGGCGGATACTTATTATTCGACCATCGCTGCCGGTGACACGCTGGTCGTGAACGGGACGCTGAGGTTGCAAAATGGAAAGTTTGATGCGGGAGGGACGATCGACGCCAAGGGGCCGATCGTGGTGGACAACACCTTCGACGGCGGCACGGGGACGATCCTCATCGACGGCCCGTCGAGCCAGAGTTTTACGATACCCGGGTTAAGTCAGTACCAAGACACTTGCTTGCCTGCCATAACCCTGAACCAGGCCGCGACGACGATCGACTTTGCCGCGGGTGCCAATGTTACGTTTCATGGCGCTATCATTATTCAGGCCGGAACCTTTACCTCCACGAGCGGAAGGTTGACCCTCTCCAGGACCAGCAGCGGCACGGCTCTCGATACGACGGGAGGCACATTTAATCATAATAATGGTACGGTCCGCTTTAGCACCTATAGCCCAGCGGACAATGTTTATGTATATTTCAATTCGCCGCTGGAAATGTACAACGTTATGATGAACCCTTCAAACAGAACTCTTACCATCCCTGCAGGGAAAACGATAGTTGCAAACGGAACTTTGACATTGGAGGACGGAGCTATAAATACGGGGAATATCACCGCTAAGGGCAATGTCAATGTGCAGAAGGGGCTTCCTGATGGAGGCAATGGGACCATTACTCTCTCAGGCACGAGCGATCAGTTGTTAACATTTTACCCTTATACTTATGATCTCAACAACTTGAATATCATTATTCCGCCTTTAATAATCGATAAAGACTCCGGAACGGTCACAGCCACCGGTTCTGTCATGCTCTATTGCAATATCACACTCACCAAAGGCACTTTGTCATTTGCCCCGGGGTACACTTATGCGTTCTATCCCTCTCCCCCCAGGACGATCTCGGTCGCCTCCGGCGCGACGCTCAATTTTGTGGGCACGAGCCCGACTAATCTGGTGACCCTGACCTCATCCGTGAATTGGAACCTGACCAATACCGGCACGGTGAATGCCGACTTTGTAAAGGTAGACCATTCCCAGGCCTCGGCCACAGTTAATACCACTAACTCTATTGATAACGGAAGCAATAATGCAAACTGGGTATTTCCTGCCGCCTCATTATCGAGCTACGACCTGAACATGACTACGAAGAAACTCATCCTGACATTCGCTAACGGCGTCCTGGCCTCCACCGTCAATTCCGCCATTACTTCCGGCTCGTTCACTTTACAGAATAGCGCCTCGTCGCCCACGGAAAGCTACACCCTTACCAATTCCAGTACGGCAAGTTTGAGCGGCCCGGTGATTGTCATAAATATTTCCGTCACCGATTTTAACGCGATAGCGGAGATGACGGCCTTATGCAAACAGGCCGACAGGTCAGACAGCTACCTCTCTATGGCTACCGGCGTTACCGATATAGCCGGCGTCGCGGTGGCTGCGGTCAGCGGCATGCAGGCGGCGACTTATACTATTCAAACCGACCAGACGGCAAAGTTCCGCGTGACGACCGCGGGAGGGGCGTATTCGATGTCGGCGACCGCCGGCGAGATACTGGAAAATATCACCCTAACGGCTTATGATGCGTCAGGGTACCGCTCTTCTACTTACGTCGGGGATAAGACGGTCACTTTCTCCGGCGCCAATGCTTCACCAGACCCCGTGACGCAGCCGAAAGCAAAGAATAAGGTAGGAAGTTATGTTAATTTCTCAGGCGATACGGTGCTTACATTTGCCAATGGCAAGGCCACAACGGCCGCCGTAGTCCTGTATAATCGCGAGGAGCCGGCCAGGCTGTGCGCGAGTGTCACCAGCAGTATCGACACGGATGCGCTTTATGACCTGGAGGTCACGGTCGGACCTGAACTGCAGAGTAAGTTAGCGTTCACGCAGCAGCCCTCGACCACTGGAAAAATCAATGTCGCGCTGACTCAACAGCCGATAGTGGAGATACGCGACCTCTATGGCAACAGGACCAACGACATAAACACGGTCACTCTCTATGATTCCACCACCAAGCCCAGCTATGTCAAAGGGCCGGGGACTATAGCAAACGCCATGGTAGACGCGGAGAACGGCACGGCCACATTCTCCGGAGTGACTTACGATAAGATATCTACGATATATATGCAGGCGCGCGTAGCGGGCATCACCTCGGCATGGAGCGACTCCAGCGTAGTCTTTAGCACCATGGCCAACGACACGGTGGATGTGGTGGTTTTAGGCGATCGTATAGCGAATTTCAATCTCATTCCAACGAAGGACGACCTGGCGAATAAATTCGCCGTATTGAGGTTTAAGGTGACGGACGCCGGCGGCGATTTGACCGATACGTTCATCGACCAGTTACAGATCGCCGTAGGGGGCACGGGCGCAAACGCTTCGACAGATATAGCGTGGGCGGGAATATCGAAGAATAGGGGCACTTCTTTTATAAGTACGCCGGTAGTGATCGCCAATGGGTCTATCACATTCGGCTCTGCGCCTGATTCAAATTCAACGGCCGCTTTTGATACGGTGGCCGATGGCACCTCCACCGAATATACGGTGTATATCTATATGAAGAACTCTAAGATGACCGCTACCGATGGCAAGACATATACGTTCGGAGTGAATGAGTCCCTTATCGGCGTGGATCAGGGGCTGTCCTCGCAGATGACGACGCCGGCGAACGCCAATGTAGCCACGGTCACAGGCACCATCACGATAGTGGTGACGCATTTGGAAATGGTCACGACCGCCGGAGCGACTTCCGCCAGCGCAGTATCGGGCGCGCCGCTGGAACTCATGGTAAGGGCGGTCGACAGGAACAGGAATATAGATATAAATTACGGCCCGGCTCCGGACGGCGTAACTTACACTCTGAAGTTCTATGGCTTGAGCTCTTCTCCTAATAATACCAGCCCAAAGATAGAGGAGTATGATTTTGGCAATAATACCGCCGTTAATTTCATTAGCGGCGTCTCCGATACAGGCACGGTCACGCTTACCGCGTATAACGCCGAGACGGCTTCAATAGAGGCAAGGCAATACAGCGGCCAGACTAACCTCTATACTTCCTACCCGATATCGGTCACGGTCGCGTCTGCCGAGGTGGGCGTTATCACCGCGACCAGCGGTAGTGGACAGGTGGGTAAGACATCCAAAGCATTACCGACAGTACTCATGGCTACCGTGAAAGATAATTACGGCAACCTGAAGCCTGGCGCGGCAGTGACATTCACGCCATCCGGCAACGCTAACATATCTCCGGCCTCGACCACTACAAACTCGCTCGGACAGGCCACCACCACCCTTACACTTGGCACTGCTGAAGGCGCGTATACAGTAAGCGCGGCTACGGGAGCCCTGGCGCCGGCCGAATTTACAGCGACAGGCCGCATACCAAGAGGTATCTACATCGCCCCGGCGCTCGAAGGCCAATCGGCGATAATAAATAACACGCTGGCGAGCGCGTATGTGGTCAAACTCGTAGACACTACCATAGGGAACGGAAACCCAATCCCCAATGAGACGATAACTTTTAATTTCCAGTCGATCCCTTCCGGCGCCGATACCCAGTCTCTTACGGCTACGTCTGGGACTACGAACTCAAGCGGCCAGGTCACCACACTGCTTACTCTCGGGCAGATAGTCGGTGACTATGTGGTCCGCGCGACTTATACGGGCGTATCGCCTAATGTCACCAAGGATATCACGGCGACAGGATTATCCGCCGGGGCGACGAAGATAGTCCTGTCGGGGCCATCATCTATCACGGCCGGATCTCCATCCGCCGCATTCACCATCACCTCGAAGGATATATACAATAACGTAATAGCGCTGCCCACGGCGACGAACTTCGATCTTACCACTGATTACGCGTATAACGTTTCCACCAGACCCGGCGGAGGGCGTTTCTACAGCGACAGCGCGTGCACCGCCCAGATAACCCAGGCCACCATAGGCGTCGACTCGAGCTCGGCCACATTCTACTACAAGCAGACCGGAGCTACGAGTATCGCGGTAACGGCTACTAAAGCGACCGGCGGCCATCCTCTGCCGGATGGTTCGTCGAGTACGATCTCGAGCATCACCATTCTGCCGGCCGGGCTGGGCCATTTTAAGGTCACGGCGGGCGATGTGACTCCGATCATCGCCGGCGTCGCCAGATCTATCACCGTAACGGCTTATGATATCCACGGTAACCCCGCCACTAATTTAGGCACGGCGAATGTGAAATTTAAGTTCATAGACGAAGCGGCCCACCTTTCAGGAGGCGGTACAGCGCCCACATGCGGCGGGGCTGTGTTTGGTTCTTCGGCCTCGCTTGTATTTAGCGGCGTGAATGCCACCGCCACGGCTTCCTTAGTATTGTATAAGCCCGAGACATCAGCCACCGCTATCATAAAAGCATATACCGACAGCGGGGCCGACACCTCTAACGACGACGATCTGGCCTTCACGGTGAGGCACAGCACGGCGGATCACGTGGCGTTCACAACGAACCTGCCGTCGCCTGTATCGGCCGGAACGGCTATAGATTTTGGTGACGCCAAGCTTAATGTAATCGACCCATACGGCAATATCTGTAACGGCGATAACGGCGCCGCCGCTTACGCGGGCTCAAAGACGATAGCATGGACACTGAGCGGGGCATCCGACGCCCCCGACGGACTGCATGCCGACACATTCACCAATCCCGTATCTTTCACGGCAGGCTCTTCGACGACCGCCTTAAGCGCGACGCTCTACAGGGCGCAGAAGACCACGATCACCGCCAATATCGCCGCGTTGCCTAAGACAGTAGCCAATTCCGCATCAAACGAGATAACGGTAAACTCCGGAGTTATAAATAAACTTGTTTTTGACACGGCGACCCCGCTTACATGTATCACGACGCAAGCTCTGGATCCTCAGCCCAGGGTGGCGGTAGGCGACGCCTTCGGCAATCCGTGTTCGAGCGCCATCGCCAATATAACTCTGGCGGCAGTTACCGATGAAAGCGGAACTCTCGCAGTTAACGGCACGCTCGGGGGCACTACGACACGGGCTATATCAAGCGGCGTTGCGCAATTTACCGGCATAACATACGATTATCCCGAGGCGATATACCTTCAGGCGTCGGTCAGCGGTGTGAGTCTGGCCCCCGCGTATTCTACTCAGATACAATTTGGCACTACGACTGACTTGAGCGCATCCGCGCTTACTTCGCAGGAGAAGACGGCTAAAAGCATTACCGGTTCTATCTCTTCGATGGCGAATAACACGGCAGTTCCGGTATACGGTTTTAAGGTAGCGGACGACGGCAGTGACGGGCGGGACGGGTTTATAACCAAGATGACGATCCGCGCTTCCGCCGGAGATACGACGGGAGATTGGACGAACTACATAGCCGACGCGTGGTTAACTGACACATCGGTAGTCGGAGCGACTCCGCGCTTGTGCACAGTGGCGGCGCGTTCCATAACCTGCGGAGACGGAGTGAACACCATCTTCACAGTCCCGAATGGTAATACCGCTTCTCCAAAGATCTACGCCTTAAGCGTTACGCTGAAGAAGCCCCTTCCTACCGGCGCGGATGGCAAGACGCTTGGATTTACGATAACCTCAAACACAGATCTGAAAGTGAATACGACCCTCGGCTCCACTTTCCCATCGGCTACGATCATCGCCGATAGCTCTATGGTAGCGGTCACCGCTACGGATCTTAAGATAACGGGGAGCGCGAACGCTATAGCGGCAGGCGGCAGCATCACGCTGGCCATAAAAGCGATAGACGCGAACAACAACATAGATAAGGACTATTCCGGCGAAAAGTCCATTAGATTTACCGGAGCCAACCTTTCGCCAAATGAGACCGCGCCTACATGTACGGATAATATCGGCTCGGCGAGGAATTTCACGGTGGGCACGCTTATAACTTTCACATCAGGCGCGAGCGATCCGGCCGTGACGGATCAGCTGGTAGTGAGATTATATAATGCCGAAGTGGCCGTGATATCGGTATCCGACACAGCTATAAGTTCTTCGTTCACAAGCAGGCTTTCCGTAACGGTGTCTGGCGGCTCGGCGTCCCAGCTCTTCTGGAAGACGCAGCCGGTCTCTAAGGTCGTGGCGAACGCGCCGTGGAAGCCGTTCGTCCTAAGCGTTTCAGACGCCTACGGAAATACGTCCTCCAGCACCGCGGACATCACAGTAACCGCTTCGGGGACCGGTGTCCACGCGGGAGACACAGCCGTGGCTACCGTCGCCGCGTCGGCGGGCCTGGCCACATTTAACGATTTTTCGGTATGGTGCGATTCCTATCCCGGCGCCGCCACGCTGAATGCCACCGCGGAAGGCGTTACGGCATCCGGGCCATCCGACTCGGTCCAGGTGGATCAGGTATATAGCATTGTATTTACCGTAAAAGATACGGTGACGGCTACGCAGCTTTCGGGCGTGTCTTTTAAAGTGCAGCAGACGGTGGGTTCTGAGACTACCACGGTCTACGGCCCTGTGATCGGAAACAGTCCTTTCCTCCTAACGCTACCTTACGGAAAGTACACCTTCATGATGTCGCTGGATAAGTACCTGGATTACAGCGCCGAAGATACGGTAGGCGTATCGGCCGACGGCGGCGACGGAGTTTATGATAACGTGATAAACTGGACGCGGTATATGACGACCCTGACCGAGGCGACAGCCGACTATAGGGTCATACCGAGCTTCGTTTACGATGAGGATAATGACGACCTCTACATACGCCTGTGGCTGGAGAGACGCGGCAAGCTCATATTGAACAGCAGCGTGAATATACTCGGACAGGCGGTGGTGGATGTGTATGACGATGCCACGCAGGCCTGGCTTAATCCTATAATGCTCACTCCGCCGTCCCCGATCGATACGACCAACGGGACATACATGTATAAAATATCCGACATCGCGGGGAGCGCGTCAAACGGTCTGGGAAAGAAGCTCGTTTCCGGCAAGACATATTTCGCGAAGTGCCTCATATATTACGGAGGCCTTTTAGGCGACGGTACCCTCTATGAAGCTGGCGCCACATTTACGATCACCAACACTCAGAAGGTCGGCAACGAAATAATAAGTAAATTAGGAGTTCCCGAAGGCCAGACGCTGGGCGGGATGGTGGCCGACGTGCAGACGAACATCGCTGCCGTAAGCACAAAGGTGGATACCACATCTACCGCGATCATAGCCAAGGTGGACACGGTCAGCGCCAATGTTTCCTCGGTCGGCACGAAGGTGGATACCGTCCAGGCTTCCGCCGGAGCCATCTTAGACAGTGTGAACACGACGTTGCCGGCAAAGATAGACGCGGAACTTGCTAAGGGAGTCTTAAGCGAGATGCTCACTCGCTATACCATATTAAGGGAAGACGATTCTGTGAAGATAAGATACCGCACGGCCACAGGCCTGGCTCCGAAGCTTACGATATATAAACCGGACGGCACGATACTATCAGACTATAACGGCGTGACTATGAAGGAGATAAGCAATACCGGAATATATGAATATGAGGTCACCGCCAAAGAATCGTGGGGAGTAGGAGATTTCACTGCCGAAGCCTCGGAAGGCGTCAAGAAATCCAAAGACAGCATGGTCCTGACGATAAAGGCGTTATACACGCCCGGCGCCGGGGTGGAAGAATCGATAGACGCAGTCGGCGAGGCCGTATCGAAAGTCTATACCAGACAGAAGAGCGTCGAAGGCCTTTTGGGAGGCGCCACCGATGTTAAGAGCTCCACCACTATATTTGGCAAAGTCAACGGCCTTAACTCCACCATAGACAGCCTGAACCTCACTACGGTAGCGACAGACGCGAAGAACGCCAGAATGAACGCTCAAAATATCTATAATGAGATGGAAAATTTAAAGAAGGCCGCAGGAGACGCGCAGGCGCAGGCGTCATCTTTTAAGGAATTATCGCGTCAGCTCTCCGAGATGCAGGCTAATCTCAGGAAGGCTTCTCAGAACCTCGGCGCGGTGAGCGCGATATCCGGTGGAGGCACAACGGGAACTACTACGATAATAGGCGGCTCTGATATCGGCGCGGGTACCGGCGGCGCAGGGCTTAGCGCCAATGCCGAAAGGGACCTCGGCGCTATAAAGAGAGATATGGCCGCGCTGAAGAAGGGCGCTGGGGCTCCGACGCTAAAGGAAGAAGACGTAAAGGGGCTTAATAACAGGGTTGAAGAGCTTACCGCTCTGGTCAAACTCCTGAGTAAGACAATGGAGACTACGAACAACAAGCCCGTCGTCGAGGGATGGTTTGAACAGGGATAAGTCAGGGAGTGAGATGGGAGTCTAGTGTCATTGTGGAGTTAGTAGGCAGTCTAGTGTCAAAGTGTCAGAGCGTCAGAGAAAAGTCCTAAAAACTGAAACTATGACACTTTGACGCCAACTCAATCTAAGTCCTTGACACTATGACACTAAAGAATGACACTCTGACACTAAAGAATGACACTCTGACACCAAGTCGGTCTAAGTCCTTGACACTCTGACACTAAAACAATGACACTATGACACTAAAATAAAGGATAATGAATGAAGAAATCACAGTTTCTACTCATCCTGACTTTACTGACAACGCTTCTCGCGACGGCCGCATACGCCGATGTGAAACTCAAGATCGCCATCGTAAATCCCTCCCCCACAGAGACGCAGACCACGCCGATAAAATACGATCTCCCTAAAGGCATAGGCCCGGATCAGGTCATCGATATCGGCCCTCTCGAGATGAAGTACGATTTTGATAAGAATAATTACTACCTTGCCGGCAATGTGGAACTTGTCCCGTCTGAGAAGAAGGTCATCGAGATAAGCATCCGCGACGTGTGGAGCATCCCTGAGGCGGAACTCGTAGGCCTAAAGACCCATACCGACACATTACTCAAGAAGGTAAATAACACTAAGCATTTTCCGGCTGCGAACGAACTTTCCACGAGCATCAATAGCCAACTCGACGCGATCATAGCGGAACAGAAGGTGATTAGTTCCAATATAAAGGAACGCATAAACCAGTACTATGAGAATATGGTGATACTCGAAGAGATCAAGGAAAATATAGGGATGCTCGAAAATCTGGTTATCGATTCGGGCGGCGTAGTGGATGAGCGAGTGCAGATCCCGACCACGCTGGCAGTGCCGTTAAAGGCCGGCGAACTGATCGACGATAAAGATATAATGGAACTTAAGGTAAGGGTGACCAATCCTTCGGGTAAGAATAAACAGTCCACGCCCGTAAGATATCTTCTGCCGACCGAGATTACCCCGAGATATATAATAGACAGAGCCGGACTAGACATGGCGTACGATTTCGACAAGGAGAGCTTCTACCTTTATAAAGACACGCTCGAGCTTGAGCCGGCGGAGGTCAGGGAGTTCGTAGTAAAGGTGCGTGATGTATGGAAGATATCGGAAGTTGAATTAGCAGCGCTCGCTAAACATACGAATAATATAATGCTGCTCCTTAAATTCACAGACTATGCCGAGCGTTCAAAGATCGCCGCGGACAGGATAGACAGTATCCTGGGCGGGATAGAAAAGACTCAAAGCGCCAAAGTCTCTGCCGGCGAGCATATAGCCTATTACCGCGATAATATTAAACTGCTTCAGGGCGCGAAGGACGAGATAGCGGAGCTTGAAAGACTTGTGAGCCAGAGAGGTATCACGGCCGGCACTACGGTCAAGTGGCCGGAAGATTCAACTGGTGGTGGGGCGAAGGCGACGAAGATGAAGGGGTATGAGGGGCTCGACGCGATAGCGCAGTCCATATTCAAAGGGAAAGCCCCCACTATCGCCACCACGTGGAAGGTCATATTCACGATAATCGGATTCATCGGAATTGTTGCCGCGTTCTTCTTCGGACTATGGTATATTCAATCGAAGAAAAAAGCGAAAAAATAACGAATGTTCAAAGCGACAGTATTAACTCCAAATAAAGTATTATACGAAGGCGAGGCCTGGAGCGTCTGCCTGCCCGGCTCTACGGGAGAGTTTGAGGTTATGGATATGCATAAGGCCATAGTCAGTCTCCTCGGAGAGGGCAATATAATTATAAACGGGGATACGGAGATACATATAAAGACCGGCGCCGTCAGGATGTCCGGCGACGAGCTCGTTGCAGTGGTGGAAGAGTGAGAGTCGATAGAAAGTCTAGTGTCATTGTGGAGTTGATAGGCAGTCTAGTGTCACTGTGGAGTCAATAGGCAGTATAGTGTCAGAGCGTCAGGGAGTGAAATGGACTTAGCGTCATAGTAGAGTTAATAGACAGTTTAGTGTCAAAGTGTCAAAGAAAAGTCCTAAGGACTGAAACTATGACACTATGACGCCAAGTCAATCTAAGTCCTTGACACTATGACACTAAAGAATGACACTATGACACTAATAATAAGGGGTGCGCATTGCTGATCCAGCTGATAGTGGTACAGGTCATAACTTTCGTCGCGATAGTATTCGTATTGCGAAGATTATTATATTCCGAGTCCGCCAAAGAGACGCTCAGGCTGAGAAAGCTCAAAGAAGAAACTTCCCTGATGCAGAAAGAGCTTCAGCAAAAGATAAGCCAGGCCGAGGAGGCCTATAACGCTAGGATGGCGGAAGCTGAGGAGAAGACACGTGAACTCTCGGCCAAGTCGGAAGAAGAGGCGGGTGGCCTAAGAAAGATGATGCTGGAGAAAGCCAAGGACGAGGCCGACGGCATAGTAAAGTCTGCTTTGAACGCCAAAGAAAAGATGCGCGAAGAGATAGTCGAGGAGATGAAAAAGAACGCGCCGGCTCTCGCCTCGCGCATATTTAGCGGCATACTTTCCGAGGATGTAAAAGAGGCGGTGCATAAGGAGCTCGTCGGCGACGTCATAGATAAGATAAAGAAAGCCGATAAAGCGGCTTTCAAGTCCAAGGCCGATAAGGGAGAGATCGTATCGGCCTTTCCGCTTTCGAAGAAAGACTCGTCCGAGATAGAGTCGCTCATGCACGCCATCCTGGGGCATGAAGTCCGCCTGCAGGAGAAGAAGGACAGCGCTCTCATCGCCGGCGTAATGATAAAGATCGGCACCATATTGATAGACGGGACACTGGATAACAGGCTGAAACAAGCACAGCGTGGACTGAGTGGGTAGTCTAGTGTCATTGGGGAGTTAGTAGGTAGTCTAGTGTCAGAGCGTCAGAGAGTGAGATGGAGTTAGTGTCAAAGCGTCAAAGTGTCAAAGAAAAGTCCTAAGGACTGAAACTATGACACTATGACGCCAAGTCAATCTAAGTCCATGACACTCTGACACTAAAACTATGACACTATGACGCCAACTCAATCTAAGTCCCTGACGCTCTGACACTAAAACTATGACACTATGACGCCAAGTCAATCTAAGTCCCTGACACTATGACACTAAACTATGATATCAACAATAAATTGCGGGAGTCGTAAATGCGGAACTTAATGGTACTACTGGTTCTCTTCGTCACAATACTCGGCCCTTCCATGGTCATTGCCGCCATAGGATTCGCCTCGATAAACGCCTTAGGAAGAAATCCCTCATCGGCCCCTAAAATATTGATCGCGATGATAGTCGCGCTTGTATTCGCGGAAGCCATCGCGGTGATAGCCCTCCTCATATTGTTCCAGCTCTTCGGGAGATAACCCGACACTATGATAAAGACCGAATCGGTAACTATAAGCGAGATAGGTCGCGTAAAGGAGATCAAAAAATCTATCGTCAAGGTAGAGGGTCTCCATAGCTGCATGCTGGGGCAGTTGGTGACATTTTCCGATGGCACCAGGGGCTTTGTGATGGGCTTTAACGAAAACGAAGTGCTGGTGCTTCTTCTGGGAGTATCCACCGAGATACGGGCGGGGAGCGAAGTCTATTCCAAAGATGAGCCTTTTAAGATACCGGTGGGCGATTCATTTTTAGGCAGGGTGGTAAATCCGCTATGTGAGAGCCTGGACGGGAAGGGTCGCATAAAAGAGGATTCACAGGCCTATGTATTTAAGGACGCGCCCTCAGTCCTCGACAGGGAGCCGGTCAACGAGATGCTCGTTACCGGGATCAGGATCATAGATTCCACAATACCCATAGGCAAAGGGCAGAGGCAGCTGATCATCGGCGACAGGATGACGGGCAAGACGACGATAGCGGTCGATTCCATATTGAACCAGAAGGGCAAGGATGTCATATGCATATATTGCTGTGTGGGGCGCGATTATGCTTCATTCGAAAAGGTCGTAAGCACTTTTAAGGAGAAAGGCGCCCTCGACTATATGATAGTCGTGGCGGCGCTGGCGTCTTCCTCTATCGGAGAGCAGTACCTGGCGCCATATTCCGCCGCGGCGCTCGGGGAATATTTCATGTATAAAGGCAAGGACGTGCTGATAGTATTCGACGACCTGACGAAGCACGCATGGGCGTACAGGGAACTGTCGCTCCTTTTGGAAAGGCCGCCGGGCAGGGAGGCATACCCGGGCGACATATTTTATCTGCACGCGCAGCTGATGGAGAGAAGCGCGAAACTCTCCGCGAAGAACGGCGGCGGGTCGATGACATTCCTTTCGATAGCCGACACTCTGCAGGGCGACATATCCGGTTTTATACCGACCAACCTCATATCGATGACCGACGGGCAGATATATTTAAACTCCGTTTTGTTTGGGGAAGGTTTTAAGCCCGCGATAGATATCGGGCTCTCCGTTTCGCGTATAGGGAACAGGGTCCAGCATAAGAATCTCAGGGAGTTGACGAAGGATCTCGAATTGACATACATCCAGTACCGCGAGCTTTTAAAGACGACCAGGCTCCGTTCCGGAGCGTCGGAGGAACTGACCGGACGCCTGAGACATGGCGAAAAGATAGAACGCATATTCATGCAGAATAAGAACAGCCCGTCACCCATAGCCGAGCAGCTCATACTGTATTTCGCGCTAAAGGAAGCGGCTCTCGATTTTCTCTCCGTGGAAAAGTGCGATCATTTCAAGGAGAATATATACGCTTTCGCTAAGAGCGATATCCCGGCTGTGGTGGATAACCTGATAAAGGGCGAGGATATCACCGATGAGGATAAGAAGGCGCTGAAGAGATGCATCACAAATTTCAGTCATAAGATGTGGAATGAGTGAGTGTGGAGTTGATAGGCAGTCTAGTGTCATTTTGGAGTTAGTAGATAGTCTAGTGTCATTGTGGAGTTAGTAGGCAGTCTAGTGTCAGAGCGTCAAAGTGTCAAAGTGTCAGAGAAAAGTCCTAAAGACTGAAACTATGACACTATGACACCAACTCAATCTAAGTCCATGACACTCTGACACTAAAACTATGACACTATGACGCCAAGTCAATCTAAGTCCATGACACTCTGACGCTAAGACTATGACACCAACTCAATCTAAGTTCCTGACACTCTGACACTAAAACAGAAGGACTGAGGCGATGCCGCGAGCGCGTGAGATAAAAGAGGATCTGGTCTTTAACGATGAGCTCACGGGACTCTTGGACGTGATGAAGAATATAGCCATATTCCAGTTCCGGACTCTTCAGAAGAAGAAGGAGCGGTTCGCCAAGTTCGCCGAGGCCTTAAGCGGTTTTTTCCGGATGATCGATATAAGCGGCACCGGGCATAAGTTCATAAGCCCCAAGACGGATAAGACCGCCGTTATAATGATCACATCAGACGAGGGCTTCATGGGCGACCTGAACTTCCAAGTGGTAGACTCCGTCCTTCTTCGGAGCTCTTCTAAGAACGCCGAACTCGTCGTTGTAGGGGAATCCGGCGAGAGGTATCTTAAGGATAGGGGGAGGGCCTGCACGGCGTTCAAGGGCGCCGCTGATACCGAAGGAAGGTCCAAACTCGCCAGGTCTCTTATGGAATATATAGCTAAAGGCATTACGGAAGAGCGGTTCGGCAGGGTGACTATATCATATCCTGAGCCGGTATCGTTTATGATACAGAGAGTTCAGGCCGTGGAACTATTTCCGCTGACAGCTTTCTTCCTGAAGGATGGGAAGGAGCGTTTTAATCAGCCGATGATAATAGAGTCGCCGGTGGAGGGTATAATAGAATATCTGGCGGAGGCGTTCATAGGGCAGAAGTTAGCGGAGCTTCTCGAAGACAGTAAGCTTTCGGAATTTGCCGCCCGTGCCGCCCATCTGGAGCGAAGCGGCCAGGAATTGGATGAAAAGAGGAAGCGTCTGAAGCTGCAGTATTTTCACGCTTACCACGAAGTGATAGATAAGAACACCAGAGAGCTGTTCTCGTCTCAGATCATAATAAAGCGCAAGGCGCGCGAGATGAGGGGTTAGTAGGAAGTCTAGTGTCATTGTGGAGTTAGTAGGCAGTCTAGTGTCAAAGCGTCAAAGCGTCAAAGTGTCAGAGAAAAGTCCTAAAGACTGAAACTATGACACTATGACGCCAACTCAATCTAAGTCCTTGACGCTCTGACACTAAAGAATGACACTATGACGCCAAGTCAATCTAAGTCCATGACACTCTGACACTAAAACTATGACACTTTTATTGAAGGGTTGAAAATGAAAGCTAGCGACAGATCCAAAGGAATGGTGGTATCGGCCCAAGGCCCGGTCGTGGACGTGCGGTTCGGCGCCATAGAGGACCTGCCGTCCATAAACGAGGTCGTGAAGGTCTCTACATTCGACGGAAGGGCGATCCTCATGGCGGTGGCCGAGCATCTCGAAAATAATATCGCCAGATGCATATCATTTAGCTCAACGCTTAACCTCAGGCGTAACTGTGAAGTCGAAGCCACCGGCGCGCCCTTAAAGATACCGGTCGGGCCCGGGCTCTTCAGCCGCATCATAAATGTCACCGGTGACCCGATAGATAATAAAGGCCCCATAAGATCCAAAGAGACAAGTTTCAGCGAGCGCGATATCTCCAGAGCTTATATAAATCCGGACCGTCTCATAGGGCAGGAGCCGAAGGTCATGGAGACGGGAATAAAGATGGTAGACCTTTTATTTCCGATGCTAAAGGGCTCCAAGACCGGAGTTATAGGAGGCGCCGGACTGGGAAAGACGGTGCTGATGCTGGAGCTCATACATAACGTCATAAATAAACATGAAGGCGTCTGCGTATTTACGGGGGCCGGCGAAAGAATAAGAGAAGGCAACGAGCTCTATCTGGAATTTGAGAAGCAGAATATGCTCGGCAAGATAATGTTCGCCTTCGGACAGATGAACGAGCCGCCCGGCGCGAAATTCGGCATCGCGTTCACCGGCATAACCCTGGCGGAATATCTGCAGGAGCAGAATAACGACGTCCTCTTCTTTATAGACAACGTTTACAGGTTCGTCCAGGCGGGCAGCGAGATATCGACTCTTCTCGGCCGGGTGCCGTCGGAGACCGGCTATCAGCCTACGCTCGCTTCGGAAGTCAGTTCCTTTCAGGAGAGAATACGCTCCAGAGAAGGCGGTTCCGTGACGGCCATAGAGACGGTCTATGTTCCGGCGGATGACTTGACGGATCCGGCAGTCGTTACGATCTTCAGTTATCTTAATTCCATAATAGTTTTGTCGAGGGAGCGGAGCCAGCTTAAACTTCATCCGTCGATAGATCCGCTTTTATCTTCCTGCAGCAATCTGGATCCTTCTATAGTAGGGCGTGAGCATTTTAATATCACGCAGGAGATAATGCGGATATTCACAAAATATAAAGAATTAAAGAAGATAGTGCCCGTCGTAGGCATAGAAGAGCTTTCAAAAGCCGACAGGTTGTTGTATGATAGGGCTAAGAAGCTGGAGAATTTCCTGACGCAGCCGTTTTTCGTGGCCGAAAGTTATACCGGCAAAAAAGGCGAATATGTGCCGCTGGAGGACACGCTCGACGGATGCGAGAAGATAATAAGCGGTAAATTGGACAAGATACCGGAACGCAATTTCTATTTTATCGGCAAGATCGCCGACGCTACGAGGGAATAAGGAGTAAGGGCTATGGCATTGAGATTAGGGGAGATACTGGTAGAGAACAAACTGATAACCGCCGACGAGCTGGAACTGGCGCTCATCGAGCAGCAGAAGACGAAGGACGCGCTGGGGCAGATACTCGTCAGGATGGGATTCATCGCGGAGAAGGATATGCTGCAGGCTCTCGCGAAACAGCAGGGCATTCCTTTTATAGAACTCGCGGACAGGAAGATAACCGACAAAGTGCTGAAGAGCGTGCCCGCTAAATTTGCCTGGCACTACAGAGTGATGCCGGTAAGTCTGGACGGCAATATCCTCACGGCCGCGATATCCAATCCTTTTGATATGTGGCCCATAGACGATCTCGAGACGCATCTCGGATTTAAGGTCGAGAAGGTTCTGGCCTCATCTTCGGACATAGCCGAAGCGATTAAAAAATATTACGGAGTAGGCGCCGAGACCATAGACCGCATAATGTCCGACGAGCCGCGCCCGGCAGGAGAAGAGGCAGCGCGCGCGGCTGAGGAGAAGGTCGAGGATCTGGAGAAACTGGCGGAATCGGCCTCGGTGATAAAGCTGGTGAACCAGATATTACAGGAGGCCATCGGCGATAGGGCGACGGACATCCATATAGAGCATTTCAGAGGGGAGCTGGTCCTTCGTTACAGGATAGACGGCATACTTTACGATAAGACCGTTAGCGACAAGGTCAAGTACCTGCATCCGGCGATCGTCTCCAGGATAAAGGTAATGTCCGGCCTCGATATAGTCGAGCGCAGGCTGCCGCAGGATGGCAGGGCAAAGGTGAAGATAGGAAAGAATGAATATGAACTGCGCGTATCGATAATACCGACGCTTTACGGCGAGAACATAGTTATAAGAGTTCTACCAACCACGATGCTTTTCGACATACTGGACCTGGGCGTTTCCGATAAGGACAGAGATGCGATCGAGCAGCTTTTGAAAAAATCGCACGGCATTATATTCGTGACTGGTCCGACGGGAAGCGGCAAGACCACCACATTATACGCCTGCCTCAGCAAACTGAATTCACGCACAAGGAAGATCATTACCATCGAAGATCCGATAGAATACGAGCTTAAAGGAATATCGCAGACACAGATAAACCAGAAGATCGACCTGACATTCGCCAGGATGCTCAGGAGCATGCTCAGGCATGATCCTGATGTCATGATGGTAGGAGAGGTCAGGGACCGGGAGACGGCGGAGATCACGATACAGACGGCACTTACCGGACATCTGGTATTTTCCACGCTCCACACGAATGACTCGGCCAGCGGCATCACCCGATTGATAGATATCGGCATAGAACCGTATTTAATAGCGTCTTCGGTTATCGCGTTCATGGCGCAGAGGTTGGTAAGGGTGATATGTAAAGATTGCAAAGAGAAAGTGACGCTCGCGAGCCTCGGCTTCAAGAACGATCAATTGAAGGCGGAAGGATTCAATGCCGATAAACACACCCATGTTTATCAGGGCAAGGGCTGCAAGGCCTGTAACGATACCGGTTATATGGGCAGGTTAGGCATATATGAGATACTGCCTTTAAGGGACGATATAAAGAAGCTCGTCCTGGAAAAAGCCCCCGCGCATATTATAAAAGAGAGAGCCATTGCAAACGGTATGCATACGCTGAAGCAGGACGGGTGGGATAAAGTCTTGAGCGGAGTTACTACGCTCGAAGAGGTTCTAAGAGTGACTCAGCTGGAGGGGTAGAGTCATAGGGGAGTTAATAGGCAGTTTAGTGTCAAAGTGTCAAAGTGTCAAAGAAAAGTCCTAAGGACTGAAACTCTGACACTATGACACTAACTCAATCTAAGTCCTTGACACTATGACGCTAACAATAGAACTAACAGGCACAAAGAGGTGCGAAATGCCGCTATATGATTTTACGGCCAAAAAAGGCCCGAAAGAAATAGTGAAGAGCGAACTCGAGGCCGAGAACCAGGATAAGGCCGTGGCCATGATAGAATCGATGGGGCTTTTCCCTATAAAGGTCATCGAAAGAGCTCCGGCGCAAGGACAAGGGCAAGCCCAGCCGGCAGCGAAAGGCCAAAAGCAGGTCAGGGCGGAGGCCGAGCCGAAGACCGGACATATTCGCCATCCGGCGCATGTAAGCTCGCGCGATATGGATGCCTTTACGTGGCAGCTCGCTACGCTTATGAAGTCGAGCATACCGCTTTTGCGCGCGTTGACTTTAATAGCCCACCAGACGAAGAATAAATCCTTAAGAGCGGTCGTGAGTGATATGGAGAATAATATAAAACAGGGATCATCGCTCTCAGGCGCCATGAGTAAGTACCCGAGCCTCTTCTCAAATCTTTCCATAAGCATGATAAGGGCCGGCGAGAAGAGCGGATCTCTGGATGTGGTCCTCTACAAATTGGCGGAGCATCGAGAGAAGGAGCAGGAGACCAGGCGCAAGATCCAGTCGGCCCTGGCGTATCCCGCCATCGTCGTCGTAGCCGGCATCGGGACGATATTCATGATGTTCACTTATTTTCTGCCGAAACTATTGAAATTATTCTCCGGGATGAAACAGGAATTACCATTGCCCACCAAGGTATTGATAATAATCAGCAATTTCATGTCGCACTATTGGTATGTATTCATAATAGGAGTTATCCTGTTAATAGTAGTGGCGGCCAGGACGAAGCCCGGCACAAAAAAGAAGGCCGCGCTCGACATGATAGCACTCAGGATACCGCTAGTAAGCCAATTTATAAAGACATCCGAGATAGCGAGATTCTCCAGATCGCTGGGGCTTCTGCTTAAGAACGGCATACCTGTTTACGAAAGCATAGAATTGGCGGCAAATACGCTGGATAACCAGGCCCTGAAAGAGAGGCTGGATGAAGCGTCCGAAGCCATCCTTAATCAGGGGTGCACCATATCGGAAAGTTTTAAGCGCGCCGGCATATTCCCGGAATTCATGATAAATATGGTGGCGGTGGGGGAGGAGAGCGGCAGGCTGGAAGAGTCGCTATCCGAGATAGCGTCGGCGTACGAAAAAGAAGTTGAGCAGACGATGAAAGTAATGACGTCGATGATAGAGCCGATATTGATACTCATAGTCGGAGGATTTGTAGGGTTCATCGTATTCGCGATGCTCCTACCCATATTGAATATGGGGGGCATGGGAAGGTGAGGACGCTCGCGATCCTTCTCCTGCTCTGCGGCACGGTCTTCGCCGAGGAGTGGAAGGAGCTTAAGAGCGAGCATTTTATAGTATATTACGCCGAGGACTACGCGTTTTCACAAGAGGTGCTGGCAAGAGCCGAGAGGTATTACGACAGGATAGCGTCGGATCTGGGTTATTCAAGATACGATAATTTTTGGCAGTGGGATAACAGGGCCAAAATATATATCTACAGGGACCATGCGGAGTTTTTAGCCGCTACCGGTAAGAAGCCCTGGATACATGGCAGGGCGGTATATGATAAACGGGTTATAATGAGCTACAGGCAGGGGCAGGGTTTTCTCGACGAGCTGCTGCCGCATGAATTGGCGCATCTTATATTCAGGGATTTTGTTGGATTTAAGGGCGAGGTTCCGCTCTGGATGGATGAGGGCGTCGCCCAGTGGGAAGAGATAGAGCGTCGGACCTGGGCCATAAACTTCGTTAAGGAACTTATACGCAATGGGGAATATATACCCCTGGCGGAATTGACGAGGATAGGTTCGGGCAGCGAAGATGACATGGGACTATCCTCAAAGCTCTACGCCCAGGCGGTGACTCTAGTCGGATATCTTATCGAGAAGTACGGTCCGACGAAATTCGCGCTTCTCTGCCGTCAATTACGAGACGGGAAGAGTATCGATGAGGCGCTATCGTTCGTTTATACGGATTCTATACCGAATTTGAATGAAATGGAAAAGGGCTGGATAAAATATTACGGAGGCTGAAATGGACGGAAGAAGGCTGATTCAGGGTTCAGGGTTCAGGGTTCAGGGCTTCACCCTCATCGAACTTATGATAGTGGTGGTGATAATAGTGGCGCTGGCGTCGATGGTGGTGCCGCGCTTAAGCGGCAGGACGGAGCAGGCTAAGAAGGCCGTCGCGAAGGCCGACATCAGCTCCAATATATCTATGGCGCTGAAGTTATATGAACTCGACAACGGAAATTTTCCTACGACAGAGCAGGGGCTCAACACGCTGGTCTCGGGGCCGTCTTCGGCGTCGGCTTCCGGAAACTGGAACGGCCCGTATCTTGAAACCATACCTCTCGACCCGTGGGGCAATGCCTATAAATATAAAAGTCCCGGCACCGTAAATAAAGCCACATACGATCTATTCTCCGCCGGCAAAGACGGGACCGAAGGAACGGATGACGATATCACGAACTGGAAGTAAAAGTCAGGGGGCAGGATTTACCCTGATCGAAATATTGATAGCAGTCTCGATACTTGCGATAGGGACGGTGGGGATATTGCGTTCCTATACCATGTCGGTAACGGCCATGGAGAGGGCCAGGCGCAACATAGACGCGGCCTATTCACTTAAGACAGTTATGGGCGATATCGAAGAGAAATGCATAACGCAAGGCGGCGCGGCCGCGGGATCGGCGAGCGGAGAGATTTCGCTATCCGGAGAAGATGACGGAGACGGCGGATCATACGGTAAGTGGCGCTGGAACGAAGAAGTGCGGCAGATCGACTTTCAGGCAGCGGCATCGGAGAGCGGTTCCTCCGAGGATGCCCAGACCGAAGAGGCTTCGACAGAAGCGGCCTCGGCCGTAGAAACCTCTACGGAGGATGAGACGCGTTCTTTGAGCGAAGTGAGCCTTACGGTGACCGACGCTTTGCGCGGTTCGGAGAAGAATGTTGGTTTGGTCACGTATGTGGAGAGCAAAATTGCCGAGAGTTAGATCGTCCGGGGGTTTTACGCTCATAGAGCTGGTGCTCGTGGCGGGTATAATGGCGGTGATAGGGCTTACTATGGCCTCGACATTCGCCGGAGGGCTGAAGATATTTTACAGGATGGAAAATTTTGCCAATACCAGGGCCGACGTCCTTATTTCTATGGAAAAACTGGAAAGGGACTTAAGGAACACACTCTCTTACGCTGGGATAGATTTTATAGGCGAGGCTAAAAGGGTTACATTCCCCGCGATCACAAGGACGACGTCCTCAAAGGGCGCACTCGAGGAGTCTGTGGGGGCGGTCTCTTACTTCCGCGACGACAGCAAGAAGATAAGGACGCTTTCGCGTGAGGAAAAGAAATATTCCGTTGCAGCAAAGAATAAAGAGGCCGGCAGGGGGATCGTTACGCCTTTGTCGCCAATAGAGGATATAAGTTTTAAGTATTTTTCCTACGATCCGGATTCCGAGACTTACGCGTGGGTAGATGTGTGGGATAAGACGGATGAGGCCGAGAAGAAGAAAGAGGAGGAGGGCGGCACAACGGATAAGCCCGTGTCGCTTGAAGATACTCCGGAGAACATCCCCTTAGGCGTCAAGATAGAGATAAGTTATAAGGACGACGGCAAGATCGTGAAGTTGAACCGGTCCGTATTTATAAAGCCGCCGGTATCTTTAAATAAGGCGAAGATAAAAGCCAGACTTAAAAAAGAGGAAAGCGGTGAGTAATAAAAAGGGAAGCGTGCTCATCGTTATTATGTGGAGCCTCTTCTTCTTGGCGATCCTGGCCCTGGCTATAAATGCGTATATCTGGCCTCAAATGGAGTTTTCGGGTAGACTATTGGTCGATGTCAGGATGCGGTATCTGGCGTGCGCCGGCGTCCAGAGAGCTATCATCGAGACGCAAAATGACGCGACGGAAGATTACGACAGCCTGTACGATTCGTGGTCTGTTAATGACGGCGCTTTCAAAGAAGTGCCGCTCGGCTCAGGGTCTTTCAGCGTTGTAAAGCATCTTTCGTCGTCCGGTTCCGGGAGCGCTTACGGGCTTACCGACGAGGAGAGCAGGATAAATATCAATAAGGCCTCCGCGGATGTCCTGAAGACGCTACTGGTGAAGGCGGCCGGAGTAGGAGAGGAAGACGCCGAAGGGATAGCCGACTCCATAATAGACTGGCGCGATAAAGACGACTCTCCCGGCAAGAAGGGTAAGGAGAAGAGCTACTACGAGTTTCTCGGGGAACCGTACCCTTGCAAGAATGCCGACTTCGAAGTTCCTGAGGAGCTTCTCCTGGTGGCTGGGATGACGAGGGAGATATTTGATAAGATAAAAGAGCACATAACCATATACGGGGACGGCGCGGTAAATGTTAATACAGCAGGAGTTATGGCCCTGTCCGCTCTTGGCATGGATGAAAGCCTCGCGGAGAAGATAGTCGCTTTTCGCGAAGAGGAAAAAAGCCCGGAAGAAGACGGAGATGCGCCGGCCAACGTATTTACGGACGCCTCGCAGGTGACTTCCGCGCTGAACAAGTCGGGCGGGCTTTCCGGCGACGAGATCTCGCAGCTGACGCGCGCAGCTACGATGCTCGGGGTCAAGAGCGATAATTTCAGGGGCACGGCTATTGGACAGACGGCGACCGAGGGACGGTCGAAGAAAATAGCTTTCGTCTACAACAGGACGGACGACATGATAAAGTTTTGGAGAGAAGAATGAAGGGCGTTAAGTCGGGATTCTTAAGCGGCATAAAGGCGCCGAAATTCATGGAGAAGTTTAAATCTATGGAATTCGGATCGAATAAAACCATTGTAGCTCTTGAGATAGGCAACGATTGGCTGAAGATAGTGCAGAAGAGCCGCGCGAACGGCGGTAAGGATATATACGTCATCGATATCTCCAAATTGTCCACGATAAAGGACAGCGTAGCAGTAGCCGTGGCGCAAATATTCAAAGATCTTAAACTTGACAGAAAACACGTTGTAGCCTATATTCCCCGCCATCTGGTGACCGTGCGCATGCTGGAGCTCCCCACCACCGACGCCAAAGAGATAAGCGATATGATAAACCTGCAGATAGGCAAGCAGACGCCGTATTCTAAGGACGAGATAGTTTCGTCTCACAGGACCATCGAGATAACGCAGTCCGGATACTCCAAGGTCATGCTAGTCATAGCCGCGCGCAATATAATAAATGAGCGCACGGACACGCTCGCGAAGGCTGGCCTTTCCGTGGAAAGGGTCGCCATAAGCAGCGAAGGCGTCTATAATTGGTTCCGCGCCGCCCGTATGAAGGATCTGAAACTGGAAAAATTTCAGGGCGTCGCTCTGGTGGATATCGATTCAAATTATTCGGACTTTATAGTAGTACGCGGCGCTAATATGGTATTCACCCGGAACATATTCATTGGCTCGAACCATCTTATGCAGGACGCCGGCGATTGGCGCGATAAATTCATAGATGAGCTCAAGCGATCTTTCGAGCGGTACCAGATCGAAGAGAAGAGCGTAAAGATAGTGAAGATGTTCCTGAGCGGTTCCGCGTCGAATATAAAAGAGCTCGACATCATTTTGGCCCGGACAATGAATATACCAGTCGAGAATATCTACCAGCTTAAGGATGTCGACGTGCGAAATGGCAAAAACATCACGCAAAACGACGACTTCAGGTTCGTTTCGCTGACGCAGCTTCTGGGCGTATCATCCGGCGCCAAAGAGGACGAGATAGATCTCTCCACCAGCGAGCAGAAGATCCGCGGCATGATCGATACAAAGAGAAGGCAGCTCACGCTGATGGGGGCTCTGGTAGCGGCCATAGTCACCGTGCTGTCGCTTCTGGTATTTACCAGCATCTACAATAAAAATGTGTATCTCGCGAAGCTGAAGACGATGATATCCAGAATAGAGACGGAAGCGGGAGGCGTGGAGAAGATGCGCAGCGTTATAAATTTGGTGGAAAAACGGCTCGACGCCCGCGGTTCTTCCGTAGAGGTTATAACCGAGATATACAGGATCACGCCAAAAGAGATCCACCTTACGGATATCAATATAGACGAAAAGCGCACCATCGTCCTTAAGGGGGGCGGCTCGGCGATGTCGGACGTATTTAAGTATGTTAAGAAGCTCGAGGAGTCTAATATGTTCGAGAACGTAAGGACTACATACACGACTACCAAGAAGGATGGCAATAATTCCGAATTCGCGGAATTTGAGATATCCTGTAACTACCAAAATTAACCGGAAGAACAAAATGATCAATATGGAATTTTTTCACAAGTTGTCGAAGAAAGATAAGATAGGACTGATAGCGGCAGCTATAGTCGTGGCGATGCTATTTATCGACAGGCTCGTGATAAGCCCTATAAGCGAGAGGCTCCGGCGGGTTAACAGCGAGATAGCCTTGAGTGAAAAAAAATTCAGCCTCGACTTGCGGAATATTAACAATAAAGATGTGATAGAGAAGGAATATAGAAGATATAAGGATTATGTCAAGAGGTCGAGCGCTTCCGAGGAAGAAGATGTGGCCAATATGCTCGCGGAGATAGAGGGCCTGGCGCGGACGGCTTCGGTCAGGCTGGTAGATATAAAGCCCCTGGCGCCTAAACAGGCCGATCTTTACAGGGAATATGCCATAAGCGTGGAGGTCGAAGGCGATATGGGGCAGGTCATGACCTTTATTTATAATCTCAATAACTCTTCGCAGTTACTCAGGGTGGAGAAACTTCGCCTCGGCCTGAAGGATAAAGAGACGTCTCTGGTAAAAGCCTCCGTCCTCGTAACCAGGATTTCTATCTAGAACAGCCCCTGATTCGCTTTTTTCGCGAACTTATCCGGGAATTTTTTGAAGTGTTTTACGCACGCGTCGCAGCATAGGTTATATATTTTACCGTCATATTCGACCATGACGGCCTCGCCGGTGACTATATCATCCTCCGAAACAGGGCAGGTGGAATTTTTAACGTATGTCGCCGTAGTCTCGTCACCTTTTTTAAGGACCTTTACCTCTTTATCCTGGCATATACCGTTTTCGCACAAAGTCCCGACGCATAAAACAAAAGCCGCGGCCGTCACGATCGCGCATCTTTTAAATATACCCAACATAGTTCCTCCTTAAAATCGAAGGGGTGTATCACGGAAAATCCGTTTCCATTTCTCCGCGATACGCCCCTTCACAGCATTGGGGACGGTTCTCGCCGGCATCCCAAACCTGTCCCCGGGTTATACCTATGGGGACAGGTTTGGGATTGCTCCCAGAACCGTCCCCAACTTATCAACTTATTATCTCGGTCCTCTTCCAGCGCCCGGTCCGCCTCTTGGCCCGGGAGGATTGTTTCTAGCCGCTTCCGGCCTTCTGTCAGGACTCGCGCCGGGTCCGCCAGCCGGCCCCGGAGGATTTTCCCAATTCGTTCCCGGCCCGCCCTTTGGCCCCGGAGGATTATTGTCCTTGTCTCGCCTCGGAGGCAAGACGCTATTCTTAATAGCTTCTCTTCTATCCTGTCTCATCTCTTTTTTAGCTTCTACGATCGCATGTCTGTCCTGCTGCCTTTCCTGCATATTTTGCTGACGATTGGCCTTGAGCTGTTCCTTTAAATTCTTCGCAGTCTCTTTATCTCCGGCCTGCTCGGCGGTGCGTATCTGTTCTTGTATTGCCCTTTCTTCCTGACGGGCCGCGGTCGCGTGCTCCTTTATAGCTGCTTTCTGGCCCTGGATCGCCTGTTTATCGGCTGCCCTCTCCGCCCTGTAGCCGGCGCGTGAAGACGCGTCATCCTGCGCGATCGCGACAGGGACTCCCGACGCGATAAACAACGCGACGGCGAGCGAATATACTAAAATGTCTCTCATGTTGCCTCTCCTTTCTATTTTATATAAAGTATACATCACAATCCCAAAAAAACAATAGTGGGGACGGTTCTCGCCGGCATCCCAAACCTGCCCCCCTCGGTGATTCCAAACTATTTTACCCGCCATGGCAGTTAAGCGTACGGGGCGGGTCCCGCCCTATCTCTAAAAACTTTCGTGGCGGGAACATAATTGCAACTTTTCGCCTATTTTTTACGTCTTTATATATGAGGGGGCCTAACGCCTATAAAAAGGCAGAAAGAGAGGCAGGGCTTGATGTTCCAATTTGGAACATCAAGTTTGAGAGGAGCTGCCAAAAAACGAATAGGATGTCATGCGGGTTGGATAAATTGCAGAAAGGAATGTTTATATGAATGAGATAGCGTTGCAGGGTAGCGCAGAGAATACAATATTCTTATTGAGAGGGTTACGGGTTATGCTGGATAAGGATCTCGCGCGTCTATACGAAGTTGATGCACGGGCGTTACGCCAGCAGGTTAAGCGGAATATAGAACGGTTTCCCTGTGATTTCATGGTTCAACTTTCCAGAGAAGAGCTAGATTTTATGGTGTCACAAAATGTTACACCATCAAGAAAACGATTTGGCGGCTATCTACCGTATGCGTTTACAGAGCAAGGGGTTGCTATGTTATCCGGCATTTTACATAGCAAAAGAGCCGTTCATGTCAATATAGCCATAATGAGAGCGTTTGTTAAATTGAGGAATATTCTCGGCGCCCATAAAGAACTCGCGTATAAGCTAAAAGAGCTTGAGAATAAGATCGAAAAACACGATACGGAAATACAATCGATATTTGACGCTATTAGACAACTCATGGCTCCTCCTCCGGAGCCGCCAAAAAAACGAATAGGGTTTCATTCGGAATAGTGGGGACAGGGTTGGGATTGTCTCGAGAATCGTCCCCGAATTACCCCAACCAACCGCCCCGGTTGGTTGATGGGTGTCCAATGTTAAATTATAAAAAAGTAAGATATTTAGCCTTGCCGATGCTTAATCATATGATATACTTATATTAGTATATGGACCAGTAGCAGGTGACTTGCCCGGAATATTGTATATTGCGGACAGGTGATTTTTTTCGCCGGTTAGTTAAAAGTTTTCTAAAGATGAAGATGGAGCTATTAGATGATCATAACGGCCAGATCTAATCGAGCCCTGGTGAAGTATAAGCCATTCAAGGTGCTAGTATGCCTAGTCACCTTGGTGGCTTTTTTATGTAATACGGTGTTGTTTGATTCAGCCTGGGCCGTCGGAACGCCCTCAACGCTCACTGGCCGTGGCGTTGACGGGGCCGGCGGCTCAGGGTCTTTAAAAGAGCTTAATATAGACACATTCACCCTTCCGGAATATCTGGGGCAGGTAAAAGAGACTTGTAAGGGCGGTTCAGGAAAGATCGTCGTCCACATCCAGGACGCCCACTGCAACTACGCCGCCCAGCACAAGATCGCGGAGATAATTGATTATTTCAATAAAGAGTACGGCGTTAATGCTTTAAACCTCGAAGGGGGTGCTAAGGACTACGATATATCAATATTTACCGATATAGTGGATAAGGCCAAGCGCGAAAAGGCGGCGGATTATTTTGTGAAGGAAGGGCTTGTGGGCGGGGCGGAGTATTTCGCTATCAATAATCCGGAAAAAGTCGCGCTCTGGGGCATAGAAGACACCAAGCTTTATATCGATAACCTTAAGATATACCGCGACTCCCTGAAATACAAAAGCGAGGTCGATAAGCACCTTGGCGCTCTAGCCCACATTTTAAATAATCTAAAGATGAAGATATATTCGCCCGAACTTCTGGAATTGGATAGAAAATATTCGCAGTACAAAGCCGGCAGTCTGGAATTTAAGGATTATCTGGCATATCTGGCCGCCGCCGCTAAAGGCAGGGAAATAGATATAAAGAGTTTTAACAATATCTACCTGCTCGGCCAGGCGCTGGAGGAAGAGGGGAAGGTCGATTTTAAGAAAGCCAATGACCAGCGGGATGAGCTCATAGATAAACTGCAGAAGAAGCTTTCCAAAAAATCCTTAGAAGAGCTTGTGTTAAAGACCGTTGAGTTCAAATCGGAGAAGATACCTCAGAAGGAATTCTACGCATATCTGGCAAGCAAAGCGAAACCGGTAGGGATCGATATGAGCGCTTTCCCGGATCTCGAAAAATACACGGTCTATATATCCATGTATGACGCCATCGATAAGATGAATGTGATGGAGGAGATGGACAAGCTGGAGGCCGCGGTAAAAAGCGCTCTATATCGGAATGATAAAGAGAGAGAACTCGCCAAACTTTCCAAAAACCTCGCGATACTTAAGAACATATTCAATATCTCGCTTACGAGAGGGGATTATAAATACTACATCGATAACGAGCGATCGTTCGATACCTCCGGTTACATGACTTTCATAAACAGGGAAGCTCCCCTGTATAAGATAGACGCGCGTCCGGATGCCAATATCGCCGATCTCGACGGCCATCGTGAGGACATTTCGAAATTCTATAAATACTCCCTTAAGAGGGACGACGTATTTGTGAAGAACATAAAGTTCGGCAAGGACCGGAAGACCGCGTTCATGGTCACGGGCGGATTCCATACCGAGAACCTCTGCGAAAAGTTCAAAAAAGAGAAGATATCATATATTTCAATAATGCCGAATTTCAGGAATGACGAAGGTTACGAGTGCCCGTATTTTAACGTCCTTTCCGGGAAAGACAATGTACGCATCAAAGACGCTCTGCCATCGGTTTTGAAAAACTCCCTCGCGCCGCCTCCGCAACTCTGTCCTACGATGGAGGGGGCTATTGCGAAGATGAATGAGGCCGCCAAAGGCCTCGCTCCAGCTATCGAAGAGCCGGCGGTAACGCCGCCTGCTCCTACCGCTGGCGCAAGTGTTTCCCTCGGAGGAACGTCCCCGAATGCGTCCACGGAGGTGGAATCGGCAGAGCAGCCTGTGCCGGAAGTTCAGCCGCCAATCAGTAATTTTTCAAGGCGTGATTTCATTATAACAGCGGCTTTTGGAGGACTGGTTGTTGGCGCGGTGAAAACAATAGACGCGCTTGAGACGGCGCGTATAAAGGCAACTCGGAGGAAGCAGTTAGACCCTATTAAGCCCAGGTTGAATTTGAAAAATGGGGAGCTTCCTCAAAAAGAAGCGCTGTTGGCGCTTCTTAGCAGGCCGGAGTATCAAGGCCTTATTTCAGAAGACCGTAAAGCCCGGCTTGAGCAAGCATCAATGCTTAACGAAGATATGGTTAGGGATAAGCCATCGTTATTTGGTAAGAGATCAATGGATGAGCTTGACGTTCTCTGGGCTATATATTTTCTGCTTGTGCAGGTCGAAAAATTTGAGAGGCTGAGAGATAAAGATCCTGTTTTTTATGGCGAATTGGCCGAGAAATTCAAACAAAGAGCGGGTATTTATTTTAAGGCAATCGATTTTAAGATATATAACATTTACAGATTCCTGTTCGTTGAGCTGGGGGAATTGATCTCTGAGCGTGAAAAGGCGGAAAGCGGCAAAGCGCCAACGGACTCGCGTAAGGTTGTGGTTGTTATTCATCCACGGGATGATCATAACGGAGCTTTTGCGGTAACGAGAGGTTTCATGAATCTTCATAAGAATGGCTTCCGGGTTTTGTATTACGAGGTTGGATCCGTGAAAGAGATGCTTTTAGCCATGGATACTCAGAAAAAAGATAGCGTTGATGTTCTGATCATAGGCGGGCATGGAAGCCGCTCTACGATCCAATTCGACATAGGAGAAGAGGATGGCTCTGGGGATTCTCCCAAACTGACCCTTTTGCACGAAGAATCGCTTAAAGAAATTAGCGATCGCTTGAAGCCACGCGCCATGGTTATAGCGGATGGTTGCAGGAATGGCGAAGGGCGCGCCATTGGTAAAAATATCGCGAATATGTTAAGGCGCGTTTTTCCGCAAGCCAAAGGCATATATACAAAGGAAGGACCCGCGACGAGCGCCGTCTATGAAATAGATGAGGAGACCGGCGAAATAAAAGACATAATTATAGATACTCGGTATATAGCATCCGTGACGATACGGGAGTTTATGGCGAGGTGCGTGTCTCCGGTTATCGCCGCCATCTTCACTCGAAGCGCATTAACACAATCGTCCGCCGCAAGCGCAGGAGTGTCCCCAAGTGACACGTCCCCGGCATCGGCACTAAAATCCGAGGATGTTCTGTATGCGGTAGGCAGCAACTTTCCGCTCAATGAGATCACGAGATCGCAATTGATCAAAGAGGCTATTCCTGCAATAAATGAAGCCAGCCCGCGCGCGGTCGTTTTAAATATGGGTGACAAAAGCAAATCTCCCGAAGCGAAGAAGCTGCGCAGCGTAAGAAGAGCGATGGGGGATGCTTACAGTAAACTTAGCCCCGAAATGAAGGACCGTTTTGACGACTGCGCTATTAATCTGACAGATATACGGCAAAAAGGAAGATATAACAGGGTATACACGCGCGGTGATCTCGATGACGAGAAAGATCCGCATGATTACATCTACTGTATGGCTGCCGAGTTAGACGGCCGGATAAATATTTTTATCGATAGGGAATTATTTATGAAATTGCCCGTTGGCATGCTGGCCAAACTGGTATTTGCAAGATCTGTTGGTATCGATCAGGGCATTACCGATGAAGGCGCCGGGATCGACATCGAAAATGAGCTTATGGACCATGTGCTTAAAAAATTCGGCAAGGCGCAAAAGTTACGAAGTTTCATCAAGTATATGTTGTCGAAAGGTAAATCGGACGCTACTAACGAGGAGGCGTACAATAAGCTGGTCAACATGTTTATTAAGATAGAATTAGTCACGAGCACATTGAAGATAATCTTGTTGTGCGGCGGCGCGCTTACAGCTTTATTGATAATGTTCGGGGTGCCGGCATCTGTCGTTACCGGGGCGTTGTTTGTAGTTGCTATCGTAGCTATATTCTTCGGAGGAGTGGCGAGAGAGACCGCTACGCTTGTGTATAAAATAAAATACCCCGAGACGCCTATGGGCGCGATATTCGCGTCCGCCTGGCTCCCCCATTTTGTAGGATTCCTGATTTCTGTGCCGATCCAGATAAGTCTCGTTATTGGCAGAAAAGGATTATGGTCTTCCATAAAAGCAGTATGGACGCTGAGAGCCACAGTGACGGAGATATTCAAAGCATTAAGATACACTACCCGCAGCGCCGAATCCTCTCAGATCATAGTGGATAATATATTCATCATAGCCGATCTTGTAGAAGCCAAAAACAAGCAATTGAAAGAAGAGAACGCGAGATTGATCGCGGGAGGCGAGAAGCCCATCACCAGCGGCAGACCCATTATAATACAAGGTACGCAGAGTTTGGACGACAGATTTGAGGAGTATAAGAGAAATGCGGAAAAAGGTCAGGCATATCTTTTTATAGGAACCGCTGGCGGTTATGCCAGGATGGTCAAGCATTTATCAGGAGTTCCCAATATATACGTATTTAACCTGAAAGAGTGTAAGGAGTATTTGAAGTATTTAGAGCTTCGCCCTAAGAAAACAGAAGAAAAAGAAGCTGACAGGTCGGAAAAAGAAGCTAAAAGAATAGAAGAAGAAGCTGAAATGTCGAAAGGTGTTATAGTTCCACTCGATACGTTCATAGGCGGAGAACGAGCGTTGGTTCCAGCGCCGGCAGTTGCCGAAAGTGTGTCCCCCGAGGGAACGTCTCCGAATATTGAGGCCGGGTCGTGGAGTAGGGACGTCGATTATATCCGAAAATGGGCCGCGCCCGTAGAGACTGTGGTTTCGCTGGCTATTGGAGCTGTAGCAGTGGCCATGCTTTCGTACTTTGGATTCGGCGATATGGCGTCCGTCGTGACCGGTGCCGCGGCGTCAGGCATATTCTTCTTAGCCGCGCACATCTTCGCCAATCCGGATGCAATACGCGCGCCTCCCGTCATACGCCTTGCGCTCGGGACAGTAGGCGTCGCGGCGATATTCGGATTCGGTGCAGTGTACTTCGGTATCACTGCCGGTGTAGTCCTCGGATTTCTCGCTGCAAAAGTTCTTGTAGACTACCATAGGTCGATAAATGAAAAGTATTTCACGGTTTCCGACGCTGAAAGAGAGCAAAACAGACGCTCCAAAATATTGACCGAACTTATAGGCGTAGGCTCTATTAAAACGCATCCACTCGTATATTCGCCCTTTATTGACAAAGGCGATGCGGTTAAATTTGCCTTTGATGTGAAAGAATATGCAGGAAAGACCGCAAGCCGCGTAAAGAATGAGGGCCGCGGCAGTATGCGGATATTGGCTATAGGCGTTGGCACAGGATTGGACGCCATGACCGCTTTCCGGGCCGCGAAAGCGGAAGGATTGGACGTTACGCTCGAGGGTATCGATATAAATGAAGATGCCGTAGATATCACGAGGGAGAATTTCAGCGCCATATTCGGCGATCAGCCGGGCGTCCACATCAGAAAAGTCGATGAGAAGAGAGAATTCAGCAAAACCGGTGAAAACTTCGATCTCGTCATATTCAACGCACCAGAGCCTGTTCCGCAAAGCTACAACCTTCAAAGCCATAACGTTAATGAGAATTCATTTATGGATATTGACAAATTTTCGGCGCTACTGGAGAAGGTACCTTCGCGACTGTCCGATAAAGGCGTATTTTTATTACGGGGGCAGCACTGGCTTATTGCCCCCAGCGTTAATTATAGGCTTGACGCCGCGTATAGAAACATGGAGATGCTGCCCGAAGGGCTGGAATGGGATTATAAGCCTACCTTAGGCGATCTGACGGAAGCAACTTTCACGCGAATAACTTTTATAGGGCGCCGCTCCGCGCCGGATAGGTCCGCCAAGTCCGGTGTATGGCGCAACGGATTACTTATGGGTATGGGCACTGCGGCCGGGATGTTACTACTATCGAGCCACGCCTCCGCCAATGTCGTCGTCGACGGTCTTCCTCCGGAAAGAGCCGCGGCTCTTACGACAGCCATAGAAGCCTCCAGGATGATCCTGACTTGGCAAATTCAGAGCGACGATCCGGCTGTCTTAAAGTTGTCAGCCACGGCTAATAGAATATTTAACGAAAATGGGACCAGGATAACGGTTACGATAGGAGATGTGAACTTATTGCTTAGCCAAAAAGCGAAGGCTCAAGGGGAAACTTATTTGGCAGATATGATGCCCAGAGGAGCCGCCAGGGCCGCGATCTTTCAGAAAAGCCCTACGGATTATCTGCTGGTCTACGATGAGTCCATGGTCAAAGACGGCATCGCCGGATTGACGGCCGGGTTCGCCCACGAATTGGTAGGCCATATGAGCCTTACCGAGGCAGGCATCAAAGATCTTTCGCCTTTAGAGGAGGAGGCTCTTGTATTCAGGCTAGAGATACGGTATTTGGAAGCGTTATTATCCGATCCGGATCTTTTGGCGAAATTTCAAGGCTCTGCGATGTCTATTATCAGGGCCATAAAAGAACAGATCGACGGGGAGAAGAGAAGGCTGAGTATAATCGAAGGTAAAATAGGCTCTATGGCCAAAGTAGAAAAGGCCGAAGCGGCTATTGTTAAGGGCGCCCCAGGCGGCATGCCGATGTGGGGACGAGTCACCGCAAGCGTATCCGTATTTTTGGCGGTCGCGGTTATCACATGGATGTTAGCAATGAGAATGACAAAGAAAAAATTGGCATCATCTATTAAGAAAAAATCCCCCGGCGCCAAGGAGATAGCGCGAGCCGCGAAAAAGAAAGCCGTGGAAGTTAAAAAACCGTCTAAAGGTGATCGCGGAATAGTGCCTCTAAAAATGATCGCGACAGCAATTGCTGTGATCGCAGGGGCATACTTGCCGGCGTATTTCGGAAAGGAAGCGGTAGCCCTGCTTATAATTGGAGCCGTATTTATCGACCTTATCTTGTCTTTTGATGGCAAAAAGGAAGCGCCATCCATAGCCACTCCGTCATCGCCTGCTCTTCCGGCGTCCTCCGCGGATATTGCTACAAATCGCTGCACGGATCTTGTGGGAGAAGTTTATATTAATCAGGAAGGAAGGTTGTCGCCTGTAACCGATATAGTTTTAAAGGTCGAAGGTAAAAAAATATTTATCACAGGAAGAGATGGGAGTCCGCTCTTCGATAAGAAAGGGCAAAGTATAGAGTTTTTAGAATTTGCCGCAGCCGTAAGAGAAAATACCAAAATGGAAATACTGGATAGGATATCCGGAAGACTGGCCGGTTTATCTCAGGCCGAAGCAACTATAGTAAGCCGCGTTGTTGAGCATCTCCGGAGCCAAACTATCTATTATCTGATGCCGAATAAGCATGATATAAGAGGCCTCTCTGCGGGCGCAAATGTATTTCTCGATACTAAATTGATTTCCGATATAGGATTGTTTCATGCAGGCGCCGAGGATTATCTGTCGCTTCCGGGATCACCACCCATACCGGATGGTCTAAGCGCGCATGAGTATCTAAGAGGCGCCGAAACCAAAGCCCGCCTTTCTACGCGGCAGCCATTCTTACTCGGGTTGCAGGACAGGGTCTTCGGAGTTCAGGAAAATAATAAATTCTCCAATGATATTAATGATCGGGGCGGCGCGCAATATTCAGTGGTACTATTCGACGATCTGGTATTAAAAAGGACCAGGAACGATGGCGCCTTGATAATCGCGGACGATGGCCAGCTTTACCAAAGCGACGCCCGGAGTTTCGCGAAGTTCTATAGCAGTGCACGTAAAAAATTGGGAAACCTCCTGGTGCCTTTCGTTATTACCCCGGAGTTTGATATCATCCAGGAAAGAGTCGACTTATCCGCAGAAGCGTACCTCGATGATCTGAGCAGGTCTTATAGAAGCGGCAAAGATAGGGATGTTATCGCTGAAAAGGTAAGGATATTTACTCGTAAATACCTCAGGCTGATGAAGCAGATAGCGGAAAGAGGGGGGTTTCCCGCAGGGGATATAGCGAAACTCAGCAGTCTCGTTATTTATAAGAGAGCTGACGGAGATTATGACATAAAGATCGCGGATGCCGGATTCTTTTATAATTACAGTATACAAACCAGCACCCGGCGTGAAATGGCTTTACGGTGCATGACTGATTACAGGGATACAATGGAGGAGCTATTTGGCGCGGACCTTGCTAACGATTTTGTCGACGCATCTGGTATCGAAAGTATAAGCATGGCCGAAGGCGGCGTTGAAAGGCGTTACTTTAACGGGATGGCGAATGTAAAATTGGTCAACAATATAAGGCTTGATTACGATCACCCTGCGGGAGAGGAATTTTATGAAGCCTGGCGAGCCGCGTTTCCGGCCGGCATAATTGCGGCCGATCCTTTCGAAGAAATGCTGATCTTTACAGCGAATTCTTATGATACGGTGCGGCGTTATATAGATCTCATGTCCGGAGCGGTCCCAGTAGAAATAAAGCCTCTTTCCCGCAACGGGCGCCAATACGGGAATTTCAATATGGCCACAAATACCATATCGATAGACATAGACGCGTCAAAGAAAGCCTTCGCCGGCATAGTGGACGGCCTGGACGATGTCAGGGTAACCGGGTTCGTCCACGCCCACGAGATATTTCACGCCCTGGTAAAGCACAAAAACATAGCGCTCGATAAGACGCCGATAATGGTCGGAGGCGTCGCGACCGACCCCGAAGAGCGGCTCGCTGATATATTCGCCATGAAGGTCATGGGTTTAAGCCCTCCAGCTGATGGTGAGGCATATTTTGCATCGACGATAACTGATAAAGATATTATGAAGCAGTCAAGTACGCCTTACGCCTCCGATTCAGGGGAATTCCTCCTTAACCTCCATGAAATAGGTATTGATATAATGAACATCGAGAAAGTCGATCTCTCGAAGCCACCGGCTGTTGCTGCAATGGTACCCCCAAGTGACACGTCCCCAGTGTTATTGGCTGAAGAATTCAAGGCGACATTTGATGCTGTTCCGTCTAAACCGGATTGGCTGGATGAAAAAATATATGGCGAGATAGAAAAGGTATTTCCGGCTCTTGCGAAACGAACAAGCGCTATCCTGAGTGAAAGACAAAAGAAACAATTTACCGGACACAATCAGATTGCCTATAGAAAGCACGAATACGAAAAGAATCCCTTAGTGACAACCTATCCGCTGAAAGTATGGCAGGATGCACAAGAAATAGTAGATTCGCAGGGGTTTGATTGGAATAGGCTCAAGTACTGGGTGGATTTATGGGGAAAATGTGTTTGGTGCAGCGTTAATGAATGGCGCGACTATAATAATGTCCAATATGGGCCTATTGTGAATATAGAATTCGATGGATATGGAATAAGCAAAGAGCAGTATGAAGAAACAAAAAAACAGATAGAAGAGTTCCTAAAAACCGAACTCAAGGATATACAGGCAGGCCCCGGCCGGTATACTGCAATAAGGGGATTTCTATTCGATCTGTTGTGCGCCAGATTCGGCGTAGATATAGTCGGACATACTTTTGATGGCTGGGTCGCACTGAAAAATCCAAGGGCGATCCGTAAAATTAACCTGGCAAACAGAAATCCTTACGCTGTTGCAAATATAGATAAGCCTGCGGCTAAACCTGCAACCGGTTTAGCGGGTGGTAAATTGCTTGGCGACGGATCTGTATCGTCAGGGACAAAGAAACCATCTGCCGCCGCGCCCGCTTCAGCCGTGACTCCGCCCGCAGGTGCAAGTGTGTTCCCCGCGGGAACGTCCCCGAACGCGCCGTTTGACAAGGAGGCTCAGGACGAGGTTAGAGCCGTTTTGTCGGCCATAAACAAAGGCGACGATCCCCAGGCGGTAAGAGATGCCGAAAAGCTTATGCTGCGCCTACATCTGAGAGATGCTTTAAGATCTGAAGATGCGGAGGCGAAGTCCCTGGCCATATCCCTGCTGGCATCATCGGCTAAGATAGGGAGCGCGACGGCAGTGCGGCTCATAGAAGCGCTGAGTGAGGACCTAGTATCGATCATTTCGGCGCCGGGAGATGGTCAGATAAAGAACCTGGCAGCGGCGGCTGTGATTTATGGCTTCATGAACGGGGGAGAGTCCCTGGCCAAACCGCTGGAGAGTATACTGCGCTCCGGAGGGAGGGATATGATAGTTAGCTCCATCAAATGGATTCACGGGAAATTTAGTAAGTCGGAAGCCCAGGGTTTAAAACGGATCATGTTGGATACAGAGGATGAAGAATTACAGAAGGAACTGATAAGGATCTTAAGCAGCCATCTTAAAGAAATAACGGACGATGCCGAGAAGGACAGGGAGGCAGCAACCGTTCTGCGGGAACTTATTTTTGAGCTGAGAAATCCCCATATTAGGATAGAGGCCATAAGAGCCCTCGAATATGTACCCGATGAGGACGCCAGAGCGACGATCAAGTTGCTCCACGAAGAGGCTATCAAAGAAGATGGTGCTCCCGGCAGGGTGAATATGCCCGGAGACCCGGGTTGGGCGCATGAAACATTAAAACAGGCGGCTATCCGTGCGGTGATAAATATAATGCTGAGGTGGCAGGATTTTAAGGATTATTATGATTACAAGATGCTGGACAAGGCGCTCTTCGGACTTATGAGCGGCGGGGTCGATTGTGTGCTGTTGGCGGATTTTATAAGTACAATCGTCAGGCGCAGAGATACGGGCGGGGTAGTGGGGCTTTGCGCGGTAGGTAAGAATTGTAACGACGAGTCCGCCCGGATCATAAATGACATCCTGCGCTCGCCGCTGGGTTACAATAGCAAGCGCGATGCCATCGCCTATACCGGCCAATTGACGCTCGTCATAACCGCTTATGACAGGGACATGAAGAAAGAGGCTACCAAGTCAGTCTTGAGATCTTTCAAAGATACCATCGCTAACTATCCGTCTACGATCAGCAGGACCGGCAACGTGAGCCTGCCCAACCGCTTGTTGCCGATCCTGAAGAGCTACTATTTCCCCATCATAAAAGAGTCGCTGTCCGCGTCAGAAGATATTCAGGAGATCATGTGCAGGGAGGTCGACAGCAAGGTCGTCTGTAATCTCCTGGGCCTCTATCTGCGTATTCAGGACGCGGAGACCAAAGATAAGATAGGGAGGACATTAAAAGAATTTATAGCTCTCAACGGCGATAGAAATGCCCTGAACGAGTGGCTGTATGGATCCGACGCGTGTGAATGGAATAAGGGTTTGAAACAAGGGCTGATCGAAGCCGGATATCCGCCGGAGCTGTGGAGCGCGGATGGCATTACATCGGTCGGCGAGGCCGTATCTTCCATAAAGCAGAAGGATGGGAGCGTAAAGACCGTCAGGCAGGAGGTCAGGTTCGAATTCAGATACGACTTCTTTGATGATACGTACTCCGGAGTGGATGTCCCGGGCTGTTTCAACCCGCTCTCCGGTGAAAATCCACATATGCCGCTGGTCTACGGCCTGGATGCCGGAGTGGTCTTTATGAATGTTTATCTGCAGAACAGGTTAATAGGTAACGCGGTGCTGATCTTAACGGATAAGGGCGTAGTTGTCCTTCCGCTTTACACCTACCACGGTGAATTAAATCTCGATGAGGCGGTGGCGCAGGCGCTGGGCACATTGGAAGGAAAGTTCAAGCCGGGCAGCGGGATCAGTATGCGCATGAGCGAGGGCTGTCCAATTTTCAAGTCCGAGCATCAGTTCGTGGTAGAAGAGAAAGCGTCTTTTTCAAGGCCCGAGAGGGTTTCGGAAGAGGCCGTACATGATTTCGGAAACTACGATCCGGAAGAGGGCGTAACCGTCTTTAACGCCGACCTCTCCTTCCGTCCGGATAAGGTGCCTGCGGCGGCGGTTATAAGCGATATCGTAAAGGAGTCTGCTCGCCCGAAAAACATCGCCACGGCAATGACAGATGCCAGAAAAGACCTGTTGGCGCTGAAAGACGACTTCCCGGGGTATGGATTCGGCGATATAGATTTCAATCCCCTCTTTCGCAGTCTCAGGCAGGCGTTGTTTGAATACAGTGAAGAGGATCTGGATTCAGCCATAAACGATCTTAAAAAGAGGAATGGCCAGCCGCTGAGCGATTTCGAACTGGCTGGCGTTAAAGAGGTGCTCGTTGCTTCCAGGGAAATCTACGCCGCCGTAAATCCACATGGCGCACAGTCCGCGACTCCGTCGGTGGCACCTGTCGTGACTTCGCCAGCAGGCCGAAGAGCGTCCCCCGCGGGAACGTCCCCAGCGGTCCCAACGGTCGATCTTATCGCTCCCAGGGTTGTAACATACAGCGATAAGAATCACGGTTTTTCCCTGCAAGAGAGAAGGTTGACACAGGCGGAGTTATTGAGCGGCATAACCCCCGAGTCTATCTCCTGGATCGCGAATCCTTCTCAGGACCTGATAGAGCGAAATAGGGAAATAATATTAGAGATAGCTCAAAATAACGCCGTAGCCGAGGGCTCGGAGCTTTCCGCCAAATCTATAAGAGAGGTTACGGAGGAGTCGCTTGCTTTTGCTATAGAGGAGCTCGTAAGGAACGCTTTCGACGCGTACGCGCGCGTTAACACCGGATCGAATTCTGTCGATGGGCCTGTACGCCTGCGCATATCCAAAGATAGCGGCAATATAATAATTGAAGTGTCCGATAACGGCATAGGTTTTTCCAGGATAGTTAATGAATACGATCAGCTTGATGTGGAATCCAATCCAGCGGGGACAGAATATGTTCTTTTGCAGGGAGGCCGCCAGATAGGGCTCAGGTGGGTAAAGGTTATGGCGCAACTGCACGGAGGGAGGCTTGAGATACTCTCGCCCGGGATGGATGGTTTTGGGACGACCATAAGGATAGTGGTCCCGGAGAACGATATTAAAATAAATATATCGGATGACGAATTGGCAATGCCTGCAGAGACTGTTAAGGAGTATGCTCCGCTAGCGCCACCGGAAGAGACGCCTGAAACGGCTGATAATTTTGAGAATAATTTACGAATAGGCGGCCAACTCGCAAAAGCCCTTCTGGAAGCGGGATTAAAACCGGAAGAAGCCGGCCTTATTGTTGACGAATATTTCAATACATATATTGGAAGCATGACTCACGCCGCTAGTTTGGTAAAAAGTCTTCAGGGTCTTTTAGATATTGGCCTGCCTTCTGGGATAGCGAAATTTTTCAGTTCGCGGAACATATGGGATAAGGCGCAGCAAGGCCTTATTCTTCAGGCCGCGAAAGGGCACTTAATTCCAAGCAAACAAATCGTATTTCAGACGAATCCGTATGTTATTTCTGTGGCGCTATTGTTAATGATAAAAGGGGTCGGCGTGACGGATCCGACGTTCATCGGTCAGGGCATACAGTTGATATTGATGACTGCGGCGGTGTTGGTCGCGACCGTGATCGTGGCCTGGGGAGTGATAAGGCTTGTGCAGGGGATACTACATTGGCGCGAAACCCGTAATAATGCTCAAACAGCGGAGATCATGGAAGCGGAGAAGGCCATGGCCGAAGCCCAGGCCGAAGCGATAGCCTTACGTCAGGCGGAAGAGATCCTTGCCTCCCGCGAGGCTCTGGACGACGCCTATGTTGAAGCGGGAATGATATACAGGCGCTATATCGCCGGGCGCGATACGCTTGTGGATAATATACAGGCGAGCGACCTTTCAGCAGGCGTAAAGACGGAACTGAGTGAACTTTTTCACAACGGTTACGCCGTACTGGACAGTGTTTTAAATACCGCTCCGGATATTCCGGACCATCTAGGCGATCAGAAAATATTGACGGATGCGCTTAAGAGTTTTAGCGAGCTTGATATAATATTTAACCGGGTAAATACGGCGCTGGAAACTAAAGGAGCGGAGCCCCTAGAGAGCCCATTGGAAGAAAATGACATAAAGGGGATTAACAACAGAATCGCTTTTGAGGCGTCGCGGGTTGCGGTGCTGCGGGATGAGTATGTTAATGAGCCAAGTCTTGCCACTGAAATGGCAGATGTGCTGGTTCCGAAAAAGCATCGCACTTTGCCGGATTGGAAAGAGAGACAACTCCAAAATGGCTGGTCGCAGCTTGAGTGTCAGGCCAGAACTATAGAGGGCGGCCATTTGAAGACCATATTTTCCGTTGTCTTTCTTATTCATGATGGAGGCGTTTTGGTCGACCATATCATAGATCTGCGTCCGGACGGCGAACGCGGTAACACCGGATTGATCTTAAAGCAGGCGATCGCGGATGTCGAAGAGGCCCTGCGTCTTGAAGGTCCGGTTAACAGGGTCTTCGTGGTCGGCGGCATGTCTTATAATTGGAAACTGGAAGATGATGGCTTCAAGAGCCTGCCGATAGACGACGATGGCATCTCAAAACTAGATCCGGCGCTTCGAAAATTCCTTAACGAACCTGACGTAAAAGAAAAAGCATTCTGGTATTATCCAACTCCGGGAGTCTCTGAAATACCGATGCCGGTTGTAACGCCGCCATCCGCGCCGGACTCTTTCTTTGGTTATACACGTTCGTACAATCGCGCAAATTACCCCGAGGAGTCATTCAGGTTCTTGGCCTATTCCATCGGCATACTGGGTGGTGACAGGATACAGGAGATGGACCAGGCATTTTATGAATTCGGAAGGCTTAATGCAAGTAACATCATCACAGTGGAAGAAATGGAAGCTCTGCGCGAAGGTTATCTAACGCTTAAAGACAAAATTCAAGAGATAAGAGGCATAAGGCCCTTCATCGATCCGGAACGCGGGCCTGATTATGAGGCTGAAGCGAAAGTGATGGTTGAAGACGCTATTTCCGGAAGAGAAGGATGTCTGGCCGCGACGGACGCGTTTATTCTTCGACTGGGATCCGACGCAAGACTCACTGCCGCGCTTGAAGTCGTAATCCGATTCCGTTCGCGTATGGCGGAATATTTCGATGAGCTCGCCGCGCGATACGCCGCTCTTGCGACGATCGTTCCGGCAGCGATACAAACTGCTACTCAGGCTCCGCCAATTGCACCGGAAGCGCCGATTGTGCTCGCGCCGGCGGCGCCGGCCGTCGTTATCCCCGGCAATATGGACCGGCCATGGCAGGCTGGGCCGTTGCAAGCCAAAGAGATGGACCGCGCCCGCAGGATAGTTACCATTGCAGCCAGCTTCAGCCACGGGACGAATGAAGATACGGAACTTATGGCACCATTTGGCGGAGCGATGGTTTATTGCGAATTACTATTGCCGGGGTTAAATGTAAACGATCCGGAGCAAGCCGAGTTAGCGGCGTCCATGGAAAACTTTATCGGAAAAGCCGATAAATTATTCGCCGCTCATAATGACGCCATAGCTATGATATCGCCCGAAGAGTCCGAGCGCGCCAGGGACATAGAGAGTATGATATACGAAGATCGCGGAAATATAGAAGCGTGGTTTAATGCGATAGAAGAGGCATATAAAGCGTTAATAGAGAATACTGATATCGTCGGGGCGATATTACCCAAATTGGAAAATAGAATAAGCGCCGAAGATTACGAAATGCTGGGCAATATTCTGAAATACTCATTTACAGCCGAAGAAATATTATCCGATAGGATCAAGGCTGTAAAAGGTGAGTTATCCGATGAATTGGTAGATATGAACGAGATAATGCGGGATCTGCCGTATAATCTTATCTGCACGTCGCACGGAGATTTCGGGATGGAACGTTTCAGATTCGAGGCCTCCGCACCCAATAGCCCGCTCTTCGTAAGGGGCAACAGGCGCTCACTTATATCGATGGTAAGTAATCTTGCCGCGAACGCTTTTAAGTATGCCGGCAAGAACTCCGAGACCGGCGCTGATGCCAGTATCACTCTCGGCATAAGAAGCGAAAATGGCCGGGTTATCATTGCTGTGTCTGACGACGGAGTCGGAATGGAGCCCGAACTTGCGAAACGTGTGCTTGGAGACGAGTTCGTCACCACCGCCGGCACCGGGATAGGCACTAAGGAAGCGAAGATAATAGCTACCAATCACGGCGGCTCGATCGATGTAATTTCGGAACTCGGAAAGGGCACTACCTTCATAGTAAATCTTCCGGAGTTCACCGCGCCGACACCGGCAGTCCCCGTCGCGGAGATGGCCGCTCGGCCGGTCATAGAGGAAAAAGAGGGGGCAGGTTTGGGATTGCCGATAGAAACGTCCCCGATTCTTGCGGAGGAGCAGGTGGCGGTGGCGAAGGTGGTGATATCTGAATTGCCTCAGGGCACCGCGGATATAGTCGTGATGCCGGGATCGGAGACATATAAGAGCCAGCAATTCGCGCTCGGCAAGGAGATCGACAGGAAATTGAGAAAAGATTACGGGCAATATACGGTACCTATAAATTATGTGTTTGCCGCCGATGCTACCGCCCGCCAGGCGGGTATTGAGCAAGCTGTTAAACAGGCCCTGAGCGAGCTTATCGGCAAGATAAAAGACGGTGACAAGACAGCGCGGGTAATGACATACATATTGCCCGAAGATGAGCAGCTCATGAAAGATCTGCTGGATGGCGCCGATTTTGCCGAATACAAGAGCAGGTTTACCGTGGTGAAAGAGGAAAATATTCCCCAGAGCGGACTTATAGACGAGGTCATGCATATTATATTGGCCAAAGGACTCCTTAATTACCAGAGATACGAAAACGACGAATACGGACAGGGAACCAGGCTTTCGGACCAGTCAAAGAGGCAATTGGCAGATTTCATAAAGACTCTTATAGCGAATCCGGAAGCGATAGATTTTGACCAGGATCCCGGTATCATAAATAAGATACTTAATGGCAGCATCAACCTCAGAATAAGGCCCATAGACTTCAAAGAAGCCCAGGCGTGGAAGAAGATGCAGGATGCCGTCCTCAAGTCACTGTAATCAGGATAGATTCTTCGTCGGATCACGTATACAAAGACCTCCTCAGAATGACGAGTTCTTTTGATGGCAGGCCCTTTTTTAGGTTGCAAGGCCGGAGGGGAAGTAGTAAAATGGCAACACCAACGAGACGGAATAATCCGATAAAATGGATATAAAATTGATAAGGAATAGCGGTAAATCCAGTACGCAGGATACTGATAAGCACTATATGGCCGAAGCGCTGAAGGAGGCCTGCGAAGCTTTCGACGCCGATGAGGTCCCGGTAGGCGCGGTCATAGTTCACAATAACAGGCTGATCGCGAAGGCTCATAACCAGATAAAGATGTTGAAAGATCCCACTGCCCACGCGGAGATGATAGCGATAACCCAAGCCGCGGCATCCCTCGGGAATGAGCGTTTGCTCGACACGACGGTATATGTCACGACGGAGCCATGCGCCATGTGCGCCGGGGCTTTGATACTGGCCAGGGTTAAGAGAGTTGTGTTCGGGGCCTCCGATACCAAGACAGGCGCGTTTGGATCGGTGATGGACCTGAATAAACTAAAACTGAATCATAAGATATCCGTCACGAAAGGCGTGCTTGGGGACGAGTGCGCCGCGGTGCTGAAAGAGTTCTTTAGAAGTAAGAGACGAAAAGTTTAGCGCGCGCCTGTCCTCCTTCGCATTCAAAGCTTAGTAGGCCGAATGCTTCGGAGAGACTAGGCGCCGGACTTAAATTGCGTGCGCCTGTAGCTCAGTTGGATAGAGTGTCTGGCTACGAACCAGAAGGTCACAGGTTCGAATCCTGTCAGGCGCGCCATATCAAGTCGGTCTAAGGGTAGGATATAAGGCAGCCAGTAGGATTCGAAGCCCGCGAGCGCCGAGCGAAGCGAGGAATAGGCCTCTGGCCGACAGCGAGCGGGCTGGCTACGCAGGCGAGCTCTGCGAGCCGAAGTAGCCGAATCCTGTCAGGCGCGCCAATTTTCGCGAAGCGAAAATTGATACTGAAGCCGCGTTAAGAAATCCGACCAACGGAAGTTTTCTTAAGGACCTTAAACTTTGCGAGATCCTTCGGTTGCTCCGATTTGTCGCAACCTTAGGATGAAATTCGCACGCGAATTTCAAGTGAGGAATAATGGCAAAGAACGTTTATATAATTGCAGGGCCGAACGGGTCCGGTAAGACGACATTTGCAACGCTGTTTCTACCGGAATATGTCAGATGCCCGAACTTTGTAAACGCCGACCTGATAGCTCAGGGATTAGCGCCATTTGAACCTCGCAGCGCGGCCATTAAAGCCGGAAAGCTCGTTTTACAGCAGATCCATGAGTTTGCTGAGCGCGGAATCGATTTCGCATTTGAAACAACGTTATCCGGCAAGTCCTATGCGAATCTACTTTCCGCGTTAAAGAAGAAAGGTTACACGCTGCATCTGTTTTTCTTATGGCTTCCCAGCTCTGAGTTGTCGATAGCCCGCATTAAAGATAGAGTCGCGGAAGGCGGGCATGATGTTCCGGCTGAAGATGTCCGGCGCCGGTTTATTCGCGGCATAGACAATTTTTTCAAATTGTACGAGTCGTTATTTGATACTTGGACATTGTTTGATAATTCCAAGGCAAAGCCTCTGTTGATAGCGAAAAGACGTAACGGCAACAAGGAAATGATCGACGAAGAATTATTCAAGATGATCCAAAAAAGCGCGAGGTGATCGATGAAAAAAAGAATGTCTTTACAGGATAAAGCCGAAGCGGCGCTAAAGGAAGCGGTGCGGCAAGTCGTGGAGCGGCATAAAAAGACCGGGCGCTCACTTGCTGTATGGCAGAATGGTAAGACAGTGCGCATCTCTCCGAATACCGTTAAGTAGAAGGTGCATATGAAAAAAACGATCAGAGTCTTATCTGTCGCGTTGCTGGTGATGGTGGGCTATTCACTTATACCGACGGCAGCTCTATATTTGGGGCCTTCACCCAAGCCGTACACGAATGAAGAAGCCGCCGCGAAACTTGCTCGCAATGAGGGCGAGGATTTCAAATTCGTGATATTAAGCGATAACCACTCAGGCCTCGTATTTAATGATAGCGCTACTCTTAAAATAATCCGAAGTATAAACAGGGAAGGCAGATTCAATAAGATCCCCATAGACTTCGTGGCGATCTGCGGAGATATAACATTCAGGGGGTCGGCGTGGGACTACGCCATATTCAATAAGATCCGAGGCCTCATAAATCGGCCCGTGATAAGCGCTTTCGGAAATCATGACAATGATGGGAATGGCGCCGCGCTCGTAAAAAATTACATAGGCCCGAAAGAAATATCCTTCACTGATAGAAATTCATATTTCATAGTCCTCGATAACGGTACGGACAGCCTGAATGAAGAGCAGTTTATAAAATTTGAGGCGGAGCTTAAAAAGTCCTCCACGTACAAACACAGATTTGTAATAATACACAAAGCGCCTCTTTCGCCGTACCAGCAATCATGGTATAGGCCCGAACTAAGCCCATGGTCGAATAAGTTTATGCAACTTTGCGAAAAGTATAAGGTCGATATGGTATTCTCAGGGCATGAACATATGTTCAAGGACAGCGTTCACGGAGGTGTAAGATATATAAATACAGGCGGCGGCGGCATGCTCACCACAGTCCCGGCATCGGATGGCGGATACTTGAACTACGTGGTTGTAAGGGTATACGGCGGCTATGTGGATTATGAAGTCCGGAAGGTATTTCCTCCTTTCTGGGAGTATGTATCATATTATCTCTGGAAGGATATCCTCTACGCCGTAAAAAGCGTCCTGATATAGACCTATGCGAATATTGCGCGATTATATACTGAAAGAGTTTTTCCATTCTTTCATTCTCTCCATAGTGGTCTTCACTTTCGTATTCCTCGTCGGCAACATAATTACTCTGGCCAACTATATTATAAATAAGGGCGTCGACGCGCTCGCAGTGCTGAAGCTTTTTTTATTTCTTGTGCCCTGGCTCCTTAGTTTTACCATGCCTATAGCCGTTCTCACCGCCGTTATACTGACGTTCGGAAGGCTTTCTTCAGACGGGGAACTGACGGCTATGAAGGCCAGCGGCGTTGGCCTGACCCGAATATCGTTCCCGGTAATAATGCTCGGGGTGATATTCAGTTTTCTGGCGTTCTTTCTTAACGACCAGGTCTCTCCTAACGCCTCTTTCGCCTCAAGGCGCGTTATAAAAGAGGTCGGTATGAAGAATCCGACCGCCTATCTTGAGGAGGGGACATTCATAAGGGGCTTCGAGAATTATGTCATATTCATACATGAGATAAAGGGAAGCGTGCTGAAGAATATCAGGATATATCAGCCTCAGGAGGGCGAGTCCACGCGTACGATCGTCGCCGAGAGGGGGGAGATAAAAACGACTCCGGGCACCGAAATAGTCGAGCTTAAACTATATAACGGTACGAGCGAAGAGCCATCTCCTACGGATCCCGGCAGTTTTTATAAATTAAATTTTAAGATATATCATATGACGCTGGACCTTTCAAAGGTGATAAAGAAGGAGAGCGTCCAGAAAAAGACGCGCGAGATGACTGTAAACGAGATAAGGAGCGAGATAGAGCGGTATTCCAGCCAAAATATAGACACGACCCCGCTTTATGTGGAGATATATAAGAAGATAAATATGTCGCTAGCGTCTTTCGTCTTGATAATAATAGGCATACCGCTCGGCATACGCGCCCACAGGAGCGAGAAGTCGATAGGATTCGGCATAAGCCTGATAATATTTGCGATGTATTGGGGGCTATTTCTTGGCGGTATCGCGCTTTCCCTGCAAGGCGTATTGCCTCCGCTTTTGGGAGTCTCTCTTCCAAACGCGGTATTTTTAATATGCGGATTGGGGATATTTATAAACACGGCGAGAAGATAGATGAATAATATTCATGACATAGTGATAATAGGCGGCGGGCCGGCGGGCCTTACCGCCGGACTTTATGCCGCGAGGGCCAGGATGAATGTCAGTCTCCTTGAAAAGGCAATGCCCGGAGGGCAGATACTTATAACGGACCGTGTAGAGAATTTTCCCGGCTTCCCTGATGGCGTATCGGGCCCCGAACTCGGCGCTCTTATGGAGAAACAGGCTCTGCATTTCGGGCTTTCGATAAAAATATGCGATGTCTCCGGGGTAGTTCCCGCCTCAAGCGGAAAACCTTTCGGCAAAGCCTACGGGATAAAACTATCCGATGGAAACATTCTCCAAACCCTGTCTGTGATAGTGGCGACGGGGGCGGGCTGGAACCAGCTCGGGATACCCGGCGAAAAAGAACTTACGGGAAGGGGGGTTTCATACTGCGCTACGTGCGACGGCCCTCTGTTCAGGGGTAAGGAAGTCATCGTGGTGGGCGGCGGAGATACGGCGCTTGAAGACGGGCTATTTCTCGCGAAATTCGCGAAAAAAGTCACGATAGTCCACAGGAGAGACCGTTTCCGGGCCGCCAGGATATTGCAGGAAAGGGCCTCGGCAAACAAAAATGTCGAATTTTGCATGAATTCAATAGCTCTCGAGGTCATGGGGAAGAATAAAGTCGAAGGCCTTAAGGTTAAAGACGTAAAGAGCGCCGACGTAAAAGAGATAAAAGCGGACGGTGTATTTATATTTATCGGAATAACCCCCAATTCGGATATAGTGAAGACTATAGTGAAGACGGATGAAAAAGGCTATATAATAACCGGCGACGATATGAACGCTTCGGTCGAAGGTATATTCGCCTGCGGCGACGTTCGGAAGAAATTATTGAGGCAGGTGGTCACGGCTACCGGCGAGGGCGCCTCCGCGGCCGTCAGCGCCCAGAATTACGTCGAGAGATTAAAGGGCATCGAATATAAGTAAGGCCGGAATAATAGTATTGACTCATCCGTCCGTTTCGTGTTAATTTAGCGTAGAAGATTGGTGTTAGAAGAAGCTCAACGAGGCTGTCATCCTGAGTCCGCCGAAGGCGGGCGAAGGATCTAATCCTTTAGAAAATCTTGCCGAGATAGCTCATTGGTAGAGCGCTGCCCTGAAAAGGCAGGCGTAGCAAGTTCGATTCTTGCTCTCGGCACCAATTTTTGCTTAGCAAAGTAGCCGGCAAAAATTCCAAGGGGGAAACTTTGTTTCCCCCTTCTGGCGTTCGCGGGCACCTGAATTTCTACAAGGTAGCCCGCTCACTGTAACCCCCTTCCGTATATGTAATTAACGGTTAAAATGCAGTCTTTCTTTACTAAGGGAAGGAGAATTTTTTCTCCTTCCCTTAGCTATCCTATCCTCTTTACATAGGTGTCACTTCGTGACCTGGGTAAAAATCTTTAGGCTGACGCGCTCAGGCCTTTTGGATTGAAGGCGAGCGCTTAGTTTGGACAGGCGGCTATAGACAAGTGTTTAGCTATCATAGCGTGCAGGCTACAAAGATTAAAGTTGGATGAACGGTGGCATAAGCGCGAGCACTAAAAACAAAAGGCCTGGGCGCGGCAGCCTGCCTGAGCGCGCAAGCAGGCTTTGTGACCTATATATCGCAAAGAACGGCCCCCTGTGATATAATAACCCATATGAGATCGGTATTTAAAGGAAGGCTTCTTAAGGTATTCGTAAAGAAGGTGCGATTGCCGAACGGCTATATCGCCACTTTCGAGATGATAACTCATCCCGGCGCCGCACTTATTATCCCGATGCTGCCGAAAGATAGAGTTATCATGCTCCGGCAGCTGAGGCCGGTAATAAATTCCTATATCTACGAACTTCCCGCAGGGACTCTGGATAAAGGCGAGTCTCCTAAAGCTTGCGCAAAGCGCGAGATAATCGAGGAGACGGGGTATTCTGCCGGAAAACTCACCCGTCTCGGGGTTATTCATCCCGTCCCGGGATATTCGACCGAAAAGATCACGATATTCAGAGCCGATGGCCTGCGGAAATGCGCCCGGCTCGCCGAAAAAGACGAGATAATCGAAACTAAGGTATTCACCAGGAGCCAGATAAAACGCCTGTTTAAAAAAGGGCGGATAACGGACGCGAAGACGATCTCCGCGCTTGCAATGTGCGGTTGGCTATAAGAGGGGTTAACGATCATGGGCAGTGAAAAAAGATATGTGACAGCGGAGGAGATGAGGCAGCTGGATAATAACGCCATAGAGCAGTATGGCATACCGGCAGCTAAACTCATGGAGAACGCCGGAAAGTGCGTGGCGGATAGCTCTATGACGCTCGTTCCTTCCGGAAACGTGGCCGTGTTTTCCGGATACGGCAATAACGGCGGCGACGGCATGGTGGCCGCCAGATATCTTAAGAATAAGAAGTATGATGTGAATGTATTTATCGTCGGCAAACCAAGGTCGATGACCGAGGAGACGAATTCCAATCTCGAAAAACTTTTCTCCGCTGGGATCAAGGTGCATATCATCCCGGATGCGGGAAAATTAAGCGATATACCTGCGCTTTCCTGCAAGACAGACCTCGTTATAGACGCCATATTCGGGACCGGATTCCGCGGCCCCATGGAAGATTTTTATCAGAAACTGATACGGATGATAAATACGCTCGGCGCTAAGATAGTTTCTATAGATATCCCGAGCGGACTTAACGCGGATACGGGGTGTCCGGAGCCGGAAGCGATAATCGCCGACGTCACCGTGACGCTGGGGTATCCCAAGATCGGATTTAAAAATAAGGCCTCGGAGAGATATACGGGAAAGATAGGAATAGCCGACATAGGTCTTCCCGATATCGGAAAACCGGTAAAGTGGAAGACGATAAAGTTAAGGAGCGGAAAGGCCGGCCGGCATGACGCGCGCCACCCGTGGATATTTAAAAACCAGATCCTTAGCCCGGACGCCGCTATAAAGCCAGGAGACACGGTAAAGATAGTGGACCCAAATAACGCGTTTTTAGGGATCGGTTACTACAATCCGAAGTCGGAGATATCGTCGAGGGTATTAAGTTTTGAAGAGAGAGCGATAAACGGGGATTTTTTTAAAGATAAGATATCTGCCGCTGTTGCTAAGAGGAAAGATATATTATTGAAGACCAATGCTTACCGCGCTGTATTCAGCGAAGCCGATTCGCTCCCCGGGCTTATGATAGATATCTATAACGACACAGCTGTTTTTCAGATACTTACGCTCGGGATGGAAAGATTTAAGTCTTTCGTGATCGAAGCCATTAAGGATATAGCGGGCGTCAAGTACATCTATGAAAAGAGCGTATCGCCTTTCCGAAAGATAGAGGGCTTAAGGGATATCTGCGGATGGCACGGCGATAAGGGTCCGGACCTCGCGGAGATATTTGAGCAGGATACGAAATTCCTGATCGATATAGTAAACGGCCATAAGACCGGGTTTTATCTCGACCAGAGAAAAGCGCGCATGGCGCTTCGGGATATATCGAAGAGTAAGAGCGTCCTAGACCTTTTTTCGTACACCGGCGCGTTCGCGGTAACGGCCGCGAAATACGGCGCGAGTTCGGTCCGGGCGGTAGACATAAAAGATAATTGGCTGGAGCTGGGGCGCAAGAACGCCGAGCTTAACGGAGTCTCGGATAAAGTGGAGTTCATAAAAAAAGACGCCTTTAAAGCCCTCGAGGAGATAAATTTATCAGGTGAAAAATTTGACATCATAATACTCGATCCGCCGTCATTCTTAAAGAATCGCGAATCTATGGCCAGCGCTTCCAAAGGATATGAAGAGTTGAACCTTAAGGCGATGAAAGCTATTAATGACGGAGGAGTG